>Ga0193954_1000512_pt1 | contig 22490 bp, 15 predicted proteins | sample BB_5_MG_FD_140340 | JGI IMG/M metagenome (GOLD analysis project Ga0193954, IMG submission 140340) | Microbial mat bacterial communities from the Broadkill River, Lewes, Delaware, United States - BB_5_MG | ecosystem: Environmental > Aquatic > Freshwater > River > Microbial mats | place: USA...
GAAATTCCTTACGACATTGTTTATGATGAGGAAGTGATGACAGGGAAATTGAAATCCTACGATTGGTTGCATCTGCATCATGAAGATTTTACTGGGCAGCACGGTAAATTTTATGCCTCCTATCGCAATATGCAATGGTATAAAGATGAGGTAAGAACAAATTTAGAAAGAGCTAAACAATTCGGTTTTTCAAAATCCTCAGATCTTAAAAAAGCTGTTTCGCAACGAATAAGAGATTTTGTTGAGGCAGGTGGTTTCTTGTTTGCCATGTGCTCCGCTACCGATACCTTCGATATTTCATTGGCTGCTGGTGATACAGATATCTGTAATCATGTTTTTGATGGTGATCCTATTGATGCGCATGCTCAGGAGAAATTGGATTATTCAAACACTTTTGCTTTTACGGATTTCACCTTAGAAACAAACCCTTTCGTTTATGAATTCTCAGATATTGATGTTACTCTAACAAGAAAACTGAATAGGGATGAGGATTATTTCAGTCTTTTCGAATTTTCTGCAAAATGGGATCCTGTTCCAACAATGCTTTGTCAAAATCATAAGAATCTAATTAAAGGTTTCATGGGGCAGACAACAGCCTTCAATAAAAAATTGATAAAACCTGGAATTCTTATCATGGGTGAGAATAAATCGGCAGGAGAAGCAAGATACATACATGGAAAGCATGGAAAAGGTACCTGGACATTTTACGGAGGACACGATCCGGAAGATTATCAGCATTTGGTAGGTGATCCACCAACCGATCTTGATTTAAAGAAAACCTCTGCGGGATATCGATTAATATTGAATAATGTATTATTCCCTGCAGCAAAGAAGAAAAAAAGAAAAACCTAAAGGAGTTGAATAGTATTCAATTCCTTTTTTGTTGTAAAAAAGAAAAGGCTGTGTCCCCTAAACACAGCCTTTATATCAACACCACTTGTATGGTCTAACTCAATATTTTATTAACCATTTGTTGATCTTTACCTAGTAACTTCACTAACCCTTTAGAATTTTATGAAAGTTAATACAAGCTTAAAGGTGTTGATTGTACGACAGGCTTTGCGAACCATATCGTAACTATTACCGCTACAAATGTAATACAAGAAAACTTACAGATCTTATTTCAAATGTTAAAAGATGTTACTAAATGCTGCAAAACATCCAATGTTGATTACAAGTTGAAACTTATAGAATGTCTTGTAATTCTTTTAAGCTGAAAATTTCGAAAGTTGGCTTTTTGTCATGTTTTACTTTATGGTTGTTGAAGTAAATTTGGTTGATTTTGCTATTTTTTGCCCCAGCTATATCCGTTTTTAAATCATCACCAATCATTAGACTATTTTCAGGTGTAGCATTGGCTATTTTTAATGCGTGCTCAAAGATTTTTGGTGAAGGTTTGTTGGCTCCGGCATCTTCCGATGTGATTACTTGAGTAAAAAATGAATCGAGTTTACTATTTTTTAATTTTTTCCCCTGAACCTCATTAAATCCATTCGTAATAATATGTAATTCATAATTTTTCTCTTTCAGATACTGAAGCGTTTCATGTGCATATGGAAATGTTTTGGTTTGTAAAGGGCTGATTTCAATAAAATCTTGAGCTATTTCTTTTGCCAAATCAATATCATCGGTTCCAGCTTCTTTTAAGGTTAAATAAAATCTTCTGTACACTAAGTCTTCTTTCTTAATTCTGTTTTGATAGTAAGCATTCCACAGTTTGCTATTGTGGTATTCAAATCTAGACTTAAAGAACAGAAATGTTCCAAAAATTAGTTGCAATTGATAGTCTCGATACAATTGATTTAAGGTAATTTCAGAATTTGAATTGAAATCCCAAAGAGTTCTGTCTAGGTCGAAGAAGATGTGTTTGTATTTTTTCATTATGATTTTATATAAGTACAGAAGCGGCTTTAAAAAATGAATAATTCTTTAAAGTTTTTCCTTACAAGTCAAATAGTTTGATTTAAATTAAAGAGTTTTATTTGAAAATTTATGTAAATCGTAATTGTAGTACTTGATTTTAAAATTTTAATTAAAATTAATTTTTTAATTGATATGAAAATATTGATAAATGTTTATTTTTGATTCCCCATTTGTTATTTAAAAGTCAAAAGTAATAATATGTCTCTCAATTCTTTTAGAAATTTCTTTTTAGTATTTGTTACTGTGTTATTATGTTTGCTGAGTGAAATACTTTTAGCGCAGACAGCTGTCGTTACACATCCAACTTCACCAACTAGTAATGATGGAAGTATTTCTGTTACTTGGATTGTAAGTGGAGGCAAAATTATTAGATTGAATGGGGTTTGGCAAAGTTGGAATGTTTTAAACTTTAATAGTTTAAGAGCTGGAGATTATGAGTTATACTATTATAGTTATGCAGAAGGATATTCTGGACCTGAAACGGTTACTTTGGTAGCGGGCGGAGCAAGTAGTTATTGTTCCTCTTATGGTCAAAATAACAATAGATTTGGAATCACAAATGTAAGTTTTAATACCATTAATGAGTCTACATCTGGAAATCCTTCCTATACTGATAATACTGGAACTAACACTTTAGTTGTAATAGGTAGAAGCTATGACTTAAGTGTAAGTGTTAATACGCCGGATAATGGTCGAGATGTATGGACAAGAGTATGGATTGATTGGAATCAAAATGGTGATTTTAATGATTCTGGCGAACAGTACAATTTAGGTTCTACAGATTCCGATGGTTTAACAGGAGGTTCACCAATTGGTATTACGATTCCAGCTAATGCTTTGGAAGGGGCAACACGAATGAGAGTTTCTGCAAGTAGAACGAATAATTACCCCAAAAGTTGTGATACTGGCTTTAAAGGGGAAGTGGAGGATTATTCAATAAATATTCAGGCAACTATAGGAAATTTTCCTAATGCGAATTGTAAGGATGTTACAGTTCAATTGGATGCATCTGGAAATGCAAGTGTAACAACAGACGATATTAATGATGGGAGTAATGATGTCGAAACATCTAGTGCAAATTTGATCTTAAGTATAGATAAGGCAACTTTTGATTGTTCTAATTTGGGTGCGAATACTGTTACATTTACGGTTGAAGATGAGGATGGAAATCAATCTACTTGTACATCTACAGTTACGGTGGAAGATGATATAGCGCCATCGTTACTGAATTTGAATGCCGAATATTTCAACGGAAGAAATTTTGATGATTTAAAATATTCTGAATCCGTAGATGAGGTCGATAATAATTGGGGAGGAGGATCTCCAAATAGCAGTTTAATTGGCAATGATAATTTTTCAATTCGCTATAGTGGAAATTTTGTTATTTCTGAAGCAGGAGATTATACTTTTTATACCAACTCCGATGATGGGGTGCGTTTATCAATTGATGGTGCGAATGTCATAAATAATTGGACTAATCATGCGCCAACAACAAATAACGGAACTGTAAATTTGACTATAGGAGAGCATGCGATTGTATTGGAATATTATGAAAATGGAGGAGGGGCTGTTATTGAACTGGAATGGGAGTCCTCAGATGCAGGAATATTAAGAGAGGTGTTTTCTAAATCGTCCATTCTTAATCAAACAACGGTTGAAACAACCTTGATGCTTAACTCGTCTGGTGTGGCTACTCTTAATGCTGCAGATGTTGATCCTGGTTTTATAGATAATTGTAGCGTTACTTCAAGAACTTTGAGTAAATCTAGTTTTTCAAGTTCTGATATCGGAGTTAATACTGTGACACTTACAATTAAAGATGCAAATGGAAATTTAATGAATTTTAATGTTGAAGTGACTGTTGAAGAGGATAACACGCCATCAACTGCTTCTATAGAAATAAATACGCAAGATGCAAGTATTGGTAGTTCTCCAAATGAATTGGTACAAAATGTATTAGTAACGGGTTGTTTAACTGCTAGTGATGTAACTTTTATAGGCGATAGTAGACAGATTGGGTATTTTAATAAAGGAGAATCGGATTTTCCTCTTGCCGAGGGGATTATTCTTTCTACTGGAAATGTGGTTGATGCAGTTGGTGAAAATGATGACAGTGAAACTTCAACGGGATTTGGAGGAGCTGGAGATTCTCATTTAACGAGTATTGCAGGACTTGAGACAAATGATGCTTCTGTTTTAGAATTTGATTTTATGCCAGCTGGAGATATAGTTCAGTTTAGATATGTATTTGCATCGGAGGAGTATGCGGAATATGCTTGTAGTAATTTTAATGATGTTTTTGCCTTTTTATTAAGTGGACCAGATATTAACGATGGATCCAGAGAACAGGCTGAAAATATTGCCCTTTTGGATGATGGTACAACTCCAGTAATGATTAGTACAGTTCATGGTTATGAAAGAGATAAAACCACTGTCAGTAGGGTTTATGATACGAATGGAGCTTTTAGTGATTGGAGAGGAAGATACTATAGAGAAACAAATTGGGTTGATAAGACTTCTTGTTCTCCAGTAAATTCACATTTGTATGTTGATAATCAAAATAGGGAGCGTATTGTTTATCAGGGAGGAAGAATACGCGATGTCTATAATACAGAAGGTTCCTATGATATTGAATATGATGGACGTACAATTATTTTAACCGCAACATATAATGTAAAAAAGTGTAATACTTATCATATTAAATTGGCAATTGCCGATGTTGCAGATGATAATTTTGATTCAGCTGTATTTTTGGAAGCTAAAAGTTTTAAGTCTAATGAGGTTACTGTTGAAAATAAAATAGATGGACTTGATGGTGACAAAGAGATTATGTACCGTGGTTGTGACAAAAGTTACATTAGTTTTACAAGAAAGGAGAATTTGGACGAGGAATATAAATTCCATGTTACAATAAGTGGATCTGCGACAAATGGTGTCGATTATTATCAAGTTACTGAAGATGGAACTAAAATTGGTAATTTTCCCGAAGATATAACATTTGCCATTGGTCAATCAGAGATTAAAATTTATTATATAGCTAGTGATGAGGTGAGTGGTGCAAAAAATATTTTGTTTGAGGTGTTAAGAGGTTGTCCGTGTAGTACTGATGATGATGACTATTTTAGAAAAACTATTGATATATTGGATGTTGGAGAGATTAAAGCAAATGCAATATCAAATGTGACTTGTGGAGGTGGAACCCCTATATCAACAATAATTGTAGAATTGAAGGATGGACTTGACCCTGCTAATTATTTTTACTCACTTGATGATGGTGCATTTCAGCCTGAGAATAAATTTCAGGGTACTTTTACTGTGGGAGATCATAAAATAACTATTAAAGATAAGTTTTCTTGTAAATCGAAAGATGTCACGATAAATATTCCGGAACCTACTGATCTAGAAGCAAACGCGGGCAGTGATTTTGAGATGTGTGAGAAGGAAACTTCTAAAACGCTTAATGGAACGGGTGGTATAGATTACCTTTGGACATGCGATAAAGCTGCAGGTCTAACAGATATGGACGTTACTTCAGAGAATCCTACTATTTCATCTTCTCTTTTAGCTGATACTTATACTTACACATTAACAGTTTCGGATGGAGTAGGAAAAGCATGCGAGTCATCTGATGATGTAATTGTTGTTGTGAAACCAACACCTGTAATTAATGGATTGGGTGCAGATAAATTGGAAGTTTGTAGTGGTGCAAATATTAATTTGTCAGCTAGTGTTAGTAATGCTAATAACCCAACCTATATCTGGACTCCTAATTCTGAAATTGTTGGTTCTTCAAATCAATTGAATATTATTGCAAAACCTGAAACTAACATATTAGCATCTAGGACATTTACTTTTAGAGTAACATCGGATAATTCTTGTTTTTCTACACAAAGCATTAGTGGAATTAAAGTTTATCCAAATCCGAATCTTACATTAGATTTAGGCTTGTCAACTCTTTGTTCTGAAGAATTTAGTGGGAAAATTACTGTTGTTGCAGATGGTGGAACACCACGATTATCAGCGCCTGAGTATGATTATTCATGGAGTCATGATGGGGGAATCAATTCTAATGTTGCGATTGGTTTATCTCCTAAAACATATACAATAACAGTTAGTGATTCTAAATCGTGTGTAGGAAAACTTAATGTTAAGGTGGGGCAACAGCCAAAACCTGTTGGTATTTTTTTTCAATTAAATCCTTAGTTTATCCGTAATTAAGGTTAATCGATGTAATAAGTAATAGTAGAGTTTTGTTGGCGATTGTAAGTTATGCAGATGATAATAGTAAACTCTAATATAAATCTTGATTTATTAATATCGGTTGTATATAGATGTTGTGTCTAACACATAATTACTTTATGAATTTAAACAGAAAATAGATTGAAAAAAAATGGAGGGGTAGAATAGATGCTTTAGGTAGCGTAGCAAAAATGAAAAATATAATATTTATTTGTAAATTTTTTAAAATAAAAATTGGATAGAATTTTGAATGTAAAATCAATATTTTTACCCATATATATAGGTGTTTTAAATGTTTTTCTTAATTCTATAAAAAAGAATAGTCAATTGTTTTGTGAAATTCTATCAATTTAAGATAAATTCCTCTTCTTTTTTCAATCTTCATTCAATATCTTTGTCCTCTTTGTGTTCATACAGAGCTTATTTCTTTGATTTTCAATCTAGATTTTGGAAGTAATCTATTGATGAAGAAATTTATTTAATAGATGAGTGTATTATATTTATTGATAATGTGCTCTTGTGGTACTATGAGTGCTTGTTTAAGAATGATTAACGTATTGATTTAACGGGGCGACCGATCTTTATTTATGAAATTAACCAATAAATAAGTAAACACTTTTTAACATTTCGCGTATAGGTGTTTATAAATTGGAAAAAAATAGCTTATTTTAACGCTGTAACTACTATAAAATCACTAAAAGAGAGCATTTGATTAGACATTTACGCCATATAATTCTATCCTTTCTACTTATTTGTCTTGCCGGACTCATTCATGTGAGTGGGCAGGATATTGGTGATGATATCCCAACAGATCAACATGTGTGTGCGGATACTATAATTAAGTATACCTTGTTTGGCTTCCCTGGATCAACGGTTGAATGGTATGTTGATGATGTTCATTTGACTGGTAAAGATGTAGTTGTTCCAAATAATACTATTGATCCACCAGCAAGTGGAGGTAATGTTATTCATGGAGGACTAACTTACAATAGGGCTTTGTTGAATTATACGTGGAGCTTATCTGGAGGCAACACTATAGAAAACCATAGTCTTAAAATTCAAGAAATTTCTGCTGATCCTGCAGCTTGTTCTACTGGGGTATCGAATCCAGGATTAGCAGTTCATGTTCATAAAAAACCAATATTAGTTTTACCAGTACCAACCCATGCTGTTTGTGCTTCCGATAAGGGGAGTCTTAGTGTGTCAGTTACAGCAACGGTTCCTGCTGCGTTACAGCTTCAATACAAGTTGGTTAATGTGACAGCAAGCTCTGAGACTGATTGGATCAACGATAATTTAAATCATATTTTCAATGATTTAGATCCTGCAACATATAAAGTTCAGATTAGATATGTGTTGAGTACAGATAATTCAATTGTTGTTAAGGGGAGTTGGAGCGAATCTGCCGATGTAGAACTTAGGCAAGAAGATAATACTGATCCAGTTATAACTAATATGCCAACTGATATTCTAGTTACTAATTGTATGCAGGTGGTCAATTGGGTTGAACCAACAGCAACGGATAATTGTGGAACACCTACTTTAACTTCAAATCATAGTTCAGGTAAAGCATTTCCTGCTGGCGAAACTATTGTTACATATACAGCTAATGATGGAACTAATTCAGTTCAGGAGAGTTTTAAAATTACTGTTCAGGATGGTGGAACAGCTCCTCTAATTTGTTTTGAATCTACCAATTACGCTATAGGAAAAACAGCAATTCAATCTAGTACCTATCCTAATGGTACAGCCTCAAAAGCGGTTGATGGAAATACCAATGGAGTTTGGGCTAACAATTCGGTTACCCATACTAATAACGATATGAATGCATGGTGGCAAGTAGATCTAGGGGCAGAGGAAGCGGTGGATTATGTGAATGTATTTCGTAGAACAGATTGTTGTACCGATAGATTGGTGAATTTTTATGTGATGCTATCTAATAATGATCTTCAAAGTGTAACGCTTGCAGATGCATTGATTGATCCTAATGTGGAAAGTTACTATGTAGAAGGTAATCCTGGAAATTTAAAAAGAATATTGACCTCGGGTAATTCTGCAAGATATGTTAAGATTCAACTTTCAGCTCGTAATCATCTTTCTTTAGCAGAGGTGGAAGTGATAGGATGTACAGCTAACGATCGAAATGACATTCCGATTATTGCTGAAAATGGAAGATGTGGAGCACATGTAAGTTGGGATGCTCCTGCTGCTGTTGATAATTGCGGAATTGTTACTTTAAGTTCTAATCACAACAGTGGTGACGATTTCCCTGTTGGAACCACAACCGTTACCTATACCGCAACAGATGGTACTAATGAAACTACTTCTAGTTTTGATGTAATTGTAACTGATGATCAAGATCCTATCCTTACTAATTGTCCAACGGATATAACAGTTGGTGCATGTGCCAACACAGTAACTTGGACAGCTCCAACAGCAAACGATAATTGTTCTGCAACTCTTGCAAGTACGCATAATTCTGGAGATGTATTTCCAGTTGGTACTACAACAGTAACATATACGGCTACTGATGGAGCAAGTAATGAGGCAACATGTAGCTTTGATGTAACAATATTGACAGTTGTAACAATTGATGTAATCGAAACCAAATCAATTATTTGTAATGGTAGTAATGCACAAGTTACTATTACAGCTGGTGGAGGTGATGGTTCTTATACCTATAGTGATGATGGAATCAATTATCAGGCATTGAATACATTTAATTTACCAGCAGGTACTCACACTTTATATGTGAAGGATGGAAATAATTGTGTAGCTCAAAAAGATATTACAATTAATGAACCTGATGCAATACTTACAAATTTAACAATCAGCACTTCAAATATTTGCTTTGGCGATGCAGGAGTTATTACAATTGTAGGATATGAATCGGATGTGAATTATACATTATTTGAGGGATTAAATTCGTTGGCATACTCAGCAAGTGTTAGTGGAACGGATTTGATTCTAACCATTAACAATACAGTTTTAAATACAGAAAAAACATACAATATTACAATTAAAGCAGAACGTGGTGGATGTACTTTGGATATGGATACAGGAGTATCTATTAGTGTAAAACCAAATCCTAATCCATCTGAAATAACATTCTAAGAAATAACAAAATAAATATACAAACTATGAAAACATTGCTTAAATCATTAATTGGACTTTTTTCATTAGTTCTTTTTACTAATGTGGCATTGGCGCAAACAGCTGATAAACCATTGGCTGGTGCAACTTATACTTATAGAGTACAGGCAGAAGATATTGATAATACAATAACTTGGTCTGTTTATGATGGAACAACTGCTTTGACTGCTGGTACTCATTATACAATAACAGTTAATAAAGTTGGTGTTAATAGTGAAGCAAAAATTACTTGGGGTTTGGGATTAGTAGCTGAGCATACTTATACAATTCAATATACTGAAGAAGCTAATTCTTGTACAACTGTAAGAACTTTGGATGTTGTTTATAAGACCAATAATTCTTTCGATGTAACAATTGCAGAAGGAAATTCAACTCAATGTAATGCATTGCATGACTTGGTTTCTAATTTGAATGATAATGCAACTACAACTGTGACATTTGACGTTAGTATGACTAAGGATGCTGCATGGACAATAGATACATGGGAGTATAAATTCGCAGTAAACCTTACCGGAGCTGGTTCTCCTTCAGTTTCAGCAGTGCGAATCGGAGCTAGTACTCTTACTGAATCAGGTGGAAAATATGCTGATTTGGGTGTTTCTGTTGGTGATACACGTACTATTGAAGTTGATGTTACAGGTAATGCGAACGAACAGGTTACAGTAGAGCTTGTATTATCAGAAGCTTTTGCCGTAAATGGTGTAACTAAAACTGCTGAAGGTACTCCTGACACTAATACGAACACTGCTTCTACTATAGTTAAAGCTCTACCTGCTGCGTCTGGTATTACTTTTTAATTGACTGAAAACGACAAAACTATATATCATGAAAATATTTAAGATTGTACTAATTGCCACTTTGATTGGTTTGGCAAGTAATCTATTTGCTCAGGATGCTCAGCACCCTTATCAAGACTCTGAGCATACATATTTGGTAACTATGGAAGATGGGACAAATAATACGCCGTCATGGATTGTTGCTGATGCATCAGGAAATCCTTTAGCAGCTCAACCAACAGCAGATATGAATGCAACGGTTACTGGAAATGAAGCCAAATTGGTTATTACCTGGAATAAAGATTGGGCTTCTATTAGTCCTGATGGTAATCCTAATTTTACGATTCAATTTAAGGAATCAAAACCAGCTGGCGGTTGTATCTCTGTAAGATCGGCGGATATTACAGTTAAGGGTAATACTTTCTTCTTAATAGCAGGTGATAATGCTAATGAATGTCATGATGAAGATAATCATATTTTAGCTCAAGGTGCTTCTGCAACAACAACAGTTCAATTTACTGTTACCCTCGATGATGTAACATATGCTTTACCAGTTGATACTTGGGAGTTTGATTTTACTCTAGCAAAAACAAGTGCAGATTATTCAATTGATAATGTAACAGTGAATGGAGTTAGTGGAGTTACCGATTACAATGGGATTTCGATTCCAGGAAATAAAAAAAGTGTGACTATTGAAGTTGAATTATCGGGACCTGTTGCAATAGCTCAAAGTGTAACATTAGAAATTTCAGATGGTAAAGCAAAAATAGGTTCAATTGTTACTCCAGATAATGGAACTGGAAATAAAGAGCAAATACTTACAATTGATGCACTTCCGAATACATCGAATATTCGTTTTAATTAGTAACTAGTAAAAATTAAATATTATGAAATTATTAAAAGGGATAATAACTGTTTTATTTCTGTTTGTAGGAATTAATGTGTTTGCCCAATCAGGAACAAATCCATACGTTGGAGGTACTCATATTTATTTTGTGAACTCTGCAGATAATGGAGCTACTCAAGAAGCAGTACATGTGGGTAATACTTATAAATGGTATTTAGCAACAAATGAAGCAGGAGATGTAGCGGCTACCGATGGCGATTATGCTGTAACAAAGGTTGATGATGCAGATAATGCTTGGGATAAAAGTACCGATGTTGCTAATTTGTTCAGGATTAATATAACTTGGAACGCAGCAGCGAGTGGAAAAACATACTATTTATTTGTTGAAGAATACTCTGCAAATCGTTGTATTAGTAAGCGAAGAATTCAAATTAATGTAATTCCTAATGCATTCGATATTAAGATTGCTGCTGTTACAGCTGATGGCTGTAATACAGCTTCAGGTACTTTATTTACAGGTAATACTCCAGATGCCGTTCAGTTGGGTTCTACTCCAAGAGATTTCAACATTACCATGACAGGTACAGTTAATAGTTGGAAGTTTAAGCCGGTTGTTTCTGCCGATAAAACCGCTACTGTAAATGCTACTTATAAGTATAATGATGGTACGGATCATACATTAACTGTAGATGGAGATGGATATATAATTGTTCCAACTGGTGTTACTACAGTTAATGCTACAGCATCTGTGACTAATCTTTGGATTGACGAAGATGTAACTATTACATTTAATATTGATGCTGGTGAAGATGTTCTTTACGGAACCCTTGAGTCAGAAGAAGCAGGTGGGGCAGAATTTGCAGGAACAGCAACTTCTATTGTTTGGTCAGTACCAACAACAACTGAGATTCAAACAAATTAAAATTAGTTAATGCTTAATAAAATAATATATAGCCTTATGAAAAAAATATTAATGTCAATCGGATTGTGCTTTTGCATAATGCTTTCTACCAATGCAGTAATGGCTATTGGTACAAATGATGGATCAACAGAGGCGAATGCTATTGATCATTCAGTAGGATCTTTTCATGGTTTTAAGGTAAACTTGGATGGTGCAAATACTCCAATTACAGGACATGAAAATACTTATTACACATGGAGAGTTTTTACTGTTAGTGGAGGTACTAGTACTCTATTAACAGATTTTACTAAATTTCAATTTGTGAATTATGCTCCAGGGGGAGCTGATTTTGCAACTAAATTCCCTGGTGGGAATTTAGGTGCGGCTGGAGAATATTCTGCACAGAGTGCTCATTCTATTGGTGTACAATGGTTGGATACTCCTGATGCTGGTGTTTATGCGGTTGAAGTGGAAGAATATAATGGAGCTGACGCAACCTTTTGTTCTGCAAGAAGAAGGTACTTTGTTTCAGTAACTTCAGGAGGTGTTGACTTTATTCTTGCTGCGATTAATCCTGAGGATAATGTAGTTTATACTGGTGCTGCAGATCAAAGTTTAGCAACATGTAATTCTTTCTCAGGTAATATTCTTGCTAATGGTTTAGATGCTACAGCGAAGAAAGCAGCGCTTGGAACAACATCCGTTTACTATCAAATTAGTATGAAGACTGGAACTCAACCATGGAATGGAGCTTGGGGATTTGATTATAATTTGACCAATGCGAATGGAACAGATTTAGCAATAGAAGTACTTGATGCAATAGGTGGAGGTTCAGCTGGAACTTCGGATACTGGAACTGGTAAAATTACTGTGAATGCAGGTAATCCTGTAGCTTATTTGAAAGTTACTTTCCAAAATGTATTAGGAACAAGTACTGATGCTGATATCACGTTTAATCTTAGTGAGAAAAATTCAGGTGTAACAACTGGCAATACTACAGCCTACATAACAACTGCTTCTGCTGATCAGTTTGAAACATTCAATAATGTTACAGGTAACAAAGAGGCAACAGATTTTGTAATAAAGGCTTCGCCAGATACTCAAATGATAATATCTGTTGATTAATTCTTAAAGAATAAATTATAAGGCTAAAAAAATACCTTCCCGACATTGTCGGGAAGGTTATAAAAGTCAAACAAGAATTTTAGAATTTAAATACAATTAATTGAAAAAATCTCTCATCCATAGAATTCTGCTTACGCTCATATTAGGCGTGTTTGTGCTTGCAACAGCGAGTGCACAGGATGCTGTGTTTTTGCATGGGAGTACTCATAAGGCAACTTTAGCCTTGCATGCAGGTAATGCATGTGAATGGAAGATTTACAAGGTGTTGGATTTTGCAGATCAGAAAGATGCAAATCCTGTTGCAGCTGACGAATTCACATTTAAGGATGGAATTGACAATGCGGCAAATGTTGATATTACTTGGAAGAAACCTGGTAAGTATTATTTAATCGTTGAGGAATTCAATGATGGATTGGGTGGATGTTCAACAAGAAGAGCATTTGCAATAGAAGTGATCGAAAGTGCCACGATTGAATTTAAAGAATTAACATCGAATGATTGTTCGAATGTAGGAAATACGTTCGAGACAGAATTAACAATTGAGACGAGTGGGATAGTTGATAGTAAATTTTATCCAATACAAGTCTACTACAGTATTGATGGTGCGCCTGTGGCAACTCCAATAACTGTAACAGAGAGCAAGAGTTTAGTTTTTAATGATCTTGCCATTATACCAGAACATACAGATAAAAACCAAATAATTACCATCCTTTCTGCTAAGGACAAGTACGGAGGAGATATAAAAGTGACACTAACAGGAGGAGTAAATATTCATACAAGAACACTGTATGGTATTCCTATCGTTGATGATATAAACTATTAAAAAAACAATAAATAATTATACGACATGAAAAAACTTATACTATTACTTACAATCTGTTTTGGTTTCTTGAGCAGTACAATGGCACAGGAAGTTGGAGTTACGATGGCTACAACACAAACAGTTTATGCAGGATCAACAAATGTTTACGATGTTACACCTGATGCAAATTTTGATTTTGAATGGGAAGTATATACAGATGCAGACTGCACACCTGGAAATGAAGCTACGGGTGAGGTTACATTCAATGGAGTTAAGAACACAGCTTCTGTTAGTATCACATGGGATGGTCCATCACCTTTAGCAGATAAGGATTACTATCTAAAGCTAACAAAAACCAGTAAGGATGATAATTGTCCTAACTTTAAAATTTTGCATGTAATTCTTAAAGCTACTAATGATATGGATGTTGTGTTTGCTACTAATGTATCTGACGACTGTTCGGTTAATTTAACTGGTGATAATGTTGAAATTCCAGTTACTTTATCAGGTTCTGGTTTAGTTCATAGAACTGGAGAAGTTGCGAGTGTTTGGTATACTGTAAATAGTACTGTTGAGGCAGAAGCTGTTGAATTAGCGGTGAGTTTAACTCAAGATGTGGATGGAAATTACTCTATAACTATTCCTAATGCTAAATTGATTGACCTTAATCCTGAAGTTGAGCAAGATTATGTGATACGTCTTTTTAAAATGAAGAATGGTACTGGTGTCGAAAAGGATTTGGATGAGACAACACATATTCATACAAGAACTTCACACGCACTTCCAACTGTTGACGATATTCAGTTTTAGTAGAAACTAAATTATAGTACTATGAAAAAAATACTATCATTACTCATTTTTGCCTTTACTTTTATTGGGCTTGCAAATGCTCAAACAGAAGTAACAGGTGGAACAAGTCAAAATTTAACAGCGGTTCATACGCACGGAAGTACGTTTGCATGGACAGTTGTAGGCGATGGTGGAACAACTGTAGCTATTGCAGAAACAACAAGCGCAATTACGTTTACTTGGCCAACGGTTGCTGATATGTACACAATAAGTGTAGTTACAACTGATGTAAATGGTTGTAAGAGTGAACCGTTTGAGCAAAGAGTGAAAGTGTTGGGTACACCAACTGTTGAATTTGCTGATGCAGGTGATGTACTTGGGGTTTGTTCAGCCGCTACAACCATTGCTGATAATGGAAGCACACCGGTTATCGTAACTTATACCGGTGCACAACCATGGACTTTGACTTACTCAATTATGGATAACAACGATGTTGTAGTTCCAGGTTTTGATAATATCGAAGTTGCAGATATAAATGGGGATCATACTATTGATGTAGCTCATACATTTGTTAATAATGAATCAACAGTTCAGAACTGGAAAGTTGTAATTAACTCAGCAAAATCGGCTGATGATGTTGTTGTAAATGCTACTGATGACGATAAAAATATCGTAGTATATCCTAAACCAGTAATTACAAATCTTACTTTAAATTAAACGTTTAAATAAATGATAAGAACCTTACTACATAAAACACTGCTAAGCGCACTGCTGATCCTTTTAGGAGGATTGGCGGCTGTGTCGCAGCAGTATGTAGTTAAGGGAACAACGCTTAATTTTAAAGTTGATGAGAATGCAGCTTACAAGTATCATTGGTCTGTTACCAATACATCATCGGGTGCGGTAGCTTATTTGGCTTCTAAAACTTTTGATTCTGGAGATTATCAGTTTGTAAATGCAGGAACCTATGAGGTAAAGGTTTACCCTGAGGATTTAGGAACGCATTGTTTTGGTGAAGGATTAACTATGCTTGTTATAGTTGATGAATCAGCGCCAACAGCTGTATTTGAAGATTTGGAGGTGCCTTATGTTTGTGCCCAAAACAATGGTGGAGATGCCAATGGTATGGTTAATGTAAGGGTAAATTATACAGGACCAAAACCTTGGACATTTAAATACTCTGTTGATAGAGCACCTGCAGAAATGCCTACTGGTGCAAAGGAAATTTATACCAATCAGTTTGAGTTTGAATTGGAGATACCTAATACTTCAGGTAAGACGCACAGAGCGGAAATTTTATTAGTTGAAGCCAAAACATTATCTGGAGTTCCGGTTGAAGAGGATTTAGCCAATCAAACCTTAGAGGTGGATGTGATGGCATTACCAAATACGGTATTTGGCGATTACAATCCGGTTATTCAGGCAGGTACAATTCAGGCATATACTGCAACCATTGAGAAGAATGAAAATTATGAAATTTTTGTTCCTGCAGATGCAACAGTATTGAATGAAAGTACCACAAGAATGAGTGATAATTTCCATAGCGAATTAAGTTTTGATGTTCAATGGGGAAATACACCAGGTGATTATCAAATTAAATTGATAGAACGCAGTGCATTTGATTGTGCCGGAGATACAATTTATGCTGATATCAAAGTGGTAGAATCATTTGTTGTAAGTTTAGGTGATGATATCGCCTTCTGTTCTGGAGAAACAAGAGTTCTAACACCTGTTATCGATTTTGATGGTGATTACTCTTACTTGTGGTCTGACGGATCATTAGGATCAACTTTAACAGTTAGTGAAACCGGAATTTATTCTGTAACTGCTACAGATAAAAATACGGGAAAACAATCATCAGCTGTTGTTAATGTAACGGTTTGGTCGGCTCCTGTTGTCGATTTAGGAGATGACTATCAGTTAGCAGAAGGAGAAATACTTACACTCGATGCACAGAATGCGGGTAACGATTATGAATGGTCTACAGGTGAAACTACTCAAACCATTCAGGTAAGTACAAGTAATACCTATAGTGTTACTGTTACAAATTTAAATGGATGTTCAGCCAGCGATGAAATTGTAATATCTAGTGTTAGTGATGTATTTGCGATTAATCTTGGTGATGATAAAGATATTTGTGAAGGTGATGAGATCGTTTTGAATCCAAACCCTACAATAACCCAGGATTATACATATTTATGGTCGAATGGAGCAAATACATCAACCTTAACAGTTACAGAGTCTGGAAATTATTCGGTAATTGTAATGGATGCTACCGGAGTTGAAAAGACCGATGAAATACTTGTTAATGTTCATCCATTGCCAATTGTTGATTTGGGTGAAGATATTGTATTGTACGATGGTGAAACAGCTACATTAGATGCCGGACCAGAAGGTTTAACAGGATCTTACGAGTGGAATACAGGTGAAATAACACAAACAATTACGGTTAGTGATGAGAATGTTTACTCGGTTCTTGTGACATCAGAATTTGGTTGTACCAATAGTGATGAAGTAAGCGTGATAAGAAAAGATGGTCATAAATTCTCTGTTGATTTAGGTGGTGACATTCAAATTTGTGAAGGTGATAGAGTATACCTTGAACCAACTATTGACCGTACATTTAGTGCTGAGCCTACTTATAGTTGGATTCCATCAGAATCAACAGATAAAGGTATTTTTGTTGATCAAACAGGTAAATATTGTGTAGAAGTAACCGATCCTTTTGGAAATACTGAAGGTGATTGTATCGAATTAATTGTAAATGCTTCTCCAATTGTTGACTTAGGCGATGATTTAGTATTAACAGCAGGAGAAACTGCAGAGTTGGATGCTGCGAATGATGGTTCATTCTATCGTTGGTCAAATGATGAGATTTCTCAGAAAATTGTTGTTGATAAGGCGGGTGAATATTGGGTAGAGGTTACCAATCAAAAAAGTTGTATGGGAAGAGATACTGTAAATGTATCTTATCCGGAAGGTGACCAATTTGTGGGATTACCAACAGGATTCTCTCCAAATGGAGATGGTAAGAACGATGTTCTGTATGTAAGAGGAAATAATATTGCTTCAATGAGTTTGATTATTTACAACAGATTAACCATTAAAATTTTCCAATCGAACAGACAAGATGTAGGTTGGGATGGAACTTATAGAGGTAAGAAACAGGATATGGATGTATATGTTTATTTCTTGGAAGTTACTTTGCTTGATGGTAGAACGATACAGAAAAAAGGTAACGTTACGTTACTGAATTAATATATTTGATGAATTAAGGATATTTTAATATTTAAATTAGATACGATTAATTATATTTAAACCGCCAAAAAAGGCGACTATATTTTATATCAAATTGATATTTTATGTTTGGGTAATACAATAATATTACCCATTTTCATATTTTTGTTTGGGGGTTTATCTTTCTTGTTGATCGTTGAAGTTGAAAATCGGAAAACCCTTAGGAAGTGTTTATGAGAAAGTATATTCTGATTTTATTGTCGATTGTTTTATTGGGAGTTTTTAAGCTCTCAGCTCAGCGTGTACACTCTTCTCAGTTCTATTCTATCCCATTATTGTTAAACCCAGCACTTACCGGAAATTCAGATTATAACCTCCGAGGAGGAATGAATTATCGTAATCAGTGGAATAGTGTTACCACACCTTTTGTATCTCAAGCTGTTTTTATCGATGGTAAATTATCAACACAATTGTTAAGTTCTTCCTGGATTGGAGTTGGAGGAATGGTGTTTAATGATAAAGCTGGTGAAGGTAGTTTAAAGACTACTCAGGTAATGTTTGCTGGCTCTTTAAATAAGAGTTTAAATGCAGGAAACACTTTATTCTTGCACGCAGGAATTGGTGTTGAAATGGTAAATAAATCGGTAGACTATAACAAGCTGGTTTTCGATGATCAATGGGATGGAACCATATTCGATCCTAATTATCAGTCTGGAGAACCGTTAGGGACTCAATCGTTATTTTATGCCGATTTTTCTGCAGGTATGATGATGACTTATTTTCGTGGTAAAACCAAATATTTTATGGGAACTGCGGTGAGTCATATCAATCAACCAAACGAATCATTTTACGAAATTACCAATAACTTAAAGCGTAAATTTGCCTGGCATGGAGGTTTCGAAAGTCGTATTAACTCTAGAATGTATATTAAGCCTGAAATTATGCATACCACTGAAAATGATGCAAACGAATGGATTGCTGGAGCTAATGCAATGATGTTATTTGGCGAAAAAGGAACAATTCTACATTACGGTATGTGGTATCGTTTTTCACAGGATATTATTCCGGTTTTTGGATACGAGAAAAAGCGTTTGAAAGTATTGATTTCTTATGATATAAATGTATCCGATTTGCAAACAGCATCATCTAATCGTGGAGGTTTAGAGATCTCTTTAACTTACAATTACAATTACTCCAACCCACGAGAAATTCGAAAGCTTAAACGTCGACAAAAAGTTAAGAAACTTGGCGATAAAGCGATCTCATGTCCGAAATTCTCACACGAGGATTAAAAATTACAAGTATAAAGGGTAGCATAATATTGTATTCATAAACCCATACTCCGAACTTTGCACTAACTGCTAACTGCTAACTGCTAACTGCTAACTGCTAACTGCTAACTGCTAACTGCTAACTGCTACTGTCTGTCTTTCTTAATGTACTCTTTCTTCTTTTTCTCAAATACTTTACCTTCTACAATAAGTACAATTTCGCCTTTAACTGTTTTTGAATTGAAGTGATTTGCCAATTCATTAAGTGTGCCTCTTGCATTTTCCTCATGCAATTTTGTCAATTCTCTCGATACAGAAGCTTTTCTATTTTCACCCATAACTTCTGCCAATTGCTGTAAAGTTTTCACCAATCGATGAGGTGATTCATAGAAAATCATGGTGCGTGTTTCTTCTGCCAATTCATTCAATTTTGTTTGACGACCTTTCTTTTGGGGAAGAAATCCTTCAAAGCAAAATCGATCACAAGGCAAGCCTGAATTTACCAAAGCTGGCACAAAAGCAGTTGCTCCAGGCAAACATTCAACTTCAATTCCCTGTTCTGCGCAATGTTTCACCAAAAAGAATCCAGGATCAGAAATACCGGGAGTTCCCGCATCCGAAATAAGAGCAATGGTTTCTCCCGCTAAAATACGTTTTACGATATTTTCGGAGGTTTTGTGCTCGTTAAACTTATGATGAGACATCAGTGGTTTGCTTATCTCATAATGTTTTAAGAGAAAGCCTGAGGTTCTTGTATCTTCAGCTAAAATGAGATCAACGCTCTTTAATACATTAATTGCTCTTAGGGTAATATCTTCTAGATTTCCGATTGGAGTCGGAACTAAGTATAATTTTGACATGCTTAAAATTTTCTCTTTGTAATTTCTAAAAATTGAACAACTGTTGGATTCTCAAAATCCCAATTTTGCTTCAATTTAAAATGTTCTTCTACAGTACTAAATTCATTGGTATTATTGATGAATTCTATAGTTGAATTGTATTTGTCATTATCATTATTGAAAAGCTCTCGAATAAATAGGAAACGATCGTTAATTCCAATGGCTGATCGAATATCAGTAATGGAATTTGAATAAAATTTCTCGCCAAGAACTTCATTTCCCGGGGAATGTAACTGATCATTTAAGGTCGAACTTTCTTCAACTTTTTCATTTTGAATTGAAACAGTTTCCTTAACTTCTTCGGAGATTTTTATTTTGATTTCTTCAGGAATCTCAATTTTTGCTTCTTCTATTTTTAATTCAGGTTTTGTAATTACAGGTTCTGTAGAAATTTTTTTCTCTTCCTTTATAACTTTATTAATAGATGAAAAATTTGCATTCAGAATTTCAAACTCCTTACTTAAACTTTCTATCCTATCCGATAAGAGTGAAATTCCTTCCTCTAATTCGTTAGGTGTATTTTTGAAATGTTCTAACAGACTTTGAATTTCTCCTGTTTTATTTTGGAGTAGCTGAAGCATTAATTTTTTATCCATTTTCGAGCTTTTTTCCTGTTTGAAAGAATGACTTTCCTTGTCTTATTTTTCTACAAATAATAATCTATACAAAGAAACGAGAAATTTTTGATTTGATTGCTCTTCACTCTTCCACTTTACAAGAAGAAATATGTTGCTGACGAGGAGATCGAATCTGTTTGTCGAAGATTATTCACAATTCGAAATAGGATTGCCATAAATTAATCAGTTTTCCTATTTTTGTATATCTATGTAAAATCACTTAAACTGATATAAATGTTTCTTGAGAATGATATAAGCAGAGCCGGACGTCAAGGTTGGGTAGAAGTTATTGTGGGATCAATGTTTTCGGGTAAAACGGAAGAATTAATTCGTAGATTAAATCGAGCAAAAATAGCAAAGCAAAAGGTTGAAATTTTTAAACCTCATATTGATGTTCGTTATTCCGAAGATGAGGTGGTATCACACAATGCAAACTCTATTCGCTCTACACCTGTAGAAACTTCTGCAAATATTCTTCTGTTAGCAAGTAATGTTGATGTTGTTGGGATTGATGAGGCTCAGTTTTTTGATAATGGTTTATCGGAGGTTTGCAACGAATTAGCAAATCAAGGTGTACGTGTTATCGTTGCTGGCTTAGATATGGATTTTAAAGGCAATCCTTTCGGACCAATTCCAAGTTTAATGGCAACTGCTGAGTATGTGACTAAGGTGCATGCGGTTTGCATGCGTTGTGGAAATCTGGCGAATTATTCTCACCGTTTATCAGAAGGTGATAAATTGGTTCTTTTAGGTGAAAAACAGGAATATGAACCACTTTGTCGTTCATGTTACACAAAAATATACTCTGATTCAGCCCAGTAAAATATTTATATGAGATCTGATAATAGCTATTCAATTGAATCGATTGCCAGAATTGCTGAAGGGAGACTTTTGGGTGATTCTTCTATTTGTGTACGATCATTGTCTATCGATAGCAGATCTTTATTAATTGCAGAGCAAACGCTATTTTTTGCCCTTGTTGGTGAACGCCACAATGGACATACTTATATAGCTGATTTGTATAAAAAAGGCGTAAGAGCTTTCGTGATCAGCAATATTGAGGTAGAAATTCAAAATTACCCGGAAGCGGGATTTGTACTGGTAGAAAATACGCTGGATGCACTTCAGCAACTAAGTAAATACCATAGGGAACAATTTTCTTATCCGGTAGTTGGAATAACAGGAAGTAATGGAAAAACCATCGTAAAAGAGTGGTTGTATCAGTTATTGAATGAATCATTTACTATTGTTCGAAGCCCAAAGAGTTACAATTCGCAGGTTGGTGTTCCTTTATCTTTATGGAACATGAATACGGAGGCTGAAATGGCAATTATAGAAGCCGGAATTTCTCAGCCGAATGAAATGTTGCGGCTTGCAGAGATCATACAGCCAAACATTGGTGTATTTACTCACCTGGGAGAAGCACATCGCGAAAATTTTACAGGAAAACTGCATCTTATTTACGAGAAGATCAATTTGTTCTCAAGTTGTGAAAAAGTGGTTTACTGTTCCGACGATTCAATTGTTGAACGTTCCTTTGTACAGGGATTGGAGCGTAAGCAGGAACACATCAACTGGTCAAGAAATAAGTATGCTTATTTTATGATCCTTAAGGAAAAAGTTGAAGGGAACTTTACCCGAATCACTTATAAAGTCAATTGTATCGAAAACGAAATTGTGATTCCGTTTACTGATCATGCTTCTGTTGACAATGCCATTACCGCTTATGTAACGGCATTGATAATGGACGTTGATGAGGAAGTGCTTAAAAAGGCTTTGCTAAAATTGGAGCCAATTGCCATGCGATTGGAGATAAAGGAAGGCTTTGGCAATTGTACTTTAATAAACGATTATTACAATTCCGATTTGGGCTCTCTCGAAATTGCTCTTGATTTTATGAATCGCCAGCAA
>Ga0193954_1000513_pt1 | contig 22479 bp, 16 predicted proteins | sample BB_5_MG_FD_140340 | JGI IMG/M metagenome (GOLD analysis project Ga0193954, IMG submission 140340) | Microbial mat bacterial communities from the Broadkill River, Lewes, Delaware, United States - BB_5_MG | ecosystem: Environmental > Aquatic > Freshwater > River > Microbial mats | place: USA...
AATGTTGCCCAGGCACTTGCCCAAAAACCGTAAATCGGAATAAAGATAATATTAATCAGGATCGTCAAAATCCCCCCTCCTATGGCGATAAATGCACCAAATTTAGTTTGACCACTCAACTTATACCAAATAGATTGATTCAAATAAATACCATAGAATACATTCGCAATGAGTAAAATAGGTACTACACCTAACCCAACCCAATACTCTTCGCTACGAATAAAGTGCTTAAATACATCAATATTTAAACTCACTCCAATGAAAACTAAGCAAACAAAAGCCACGAAATAATTCATAATTTTCGCGTACATCTTTTTACTGTCCTTATGCTTCTCTTGCGCAAAGAAAAATGGTTCCGCAGCATAACGATACGCTTGTAAAAAAATAGTAACAATCATTGCTAATTTGTAGCATGCGCTGTAAATCCCAAGTTGACCTTCTGCCTCACGTAGAGTTAAACCACCGCGATTATACAACACATGTTTAAGCATTGCACGGTCGATGGTTTCGTTAATTATCCCTGCAAAACCTGCAATAACTAAAGGCAAAGCATATTTAAACATTTCGCGTGCTAACTCAGCCGAATACTTCAATTTTAATCCGATATAGTCTTTATAGGTTCCAATTGGTTTAACCAAGGATGACAATAGATTAGCAACAAGAATGAAAAGTACGCCCTCTTCCGGATGAGCCTCATCGAAAAAACCATAAAGGAAAATCAGATTTAACCCAATATTGACTGCAATTGCCGAAAAGTGAATTGTTGCGAATTTCTTTGCGTTCTTCTCGGCACGCAACTTTGCCATGGGCAATGCCGAAGTAGCATCAATGCTCACAATGATTCCAAGTAAAACAATATAAATACTGTGTTCAGAATAAAGCATGGCATCTGCAATATTCTGACTAAACAAGACGAGAATTAAAAGGAAAATGACGTTAAAACCAATGACGGTTAAAAAGCTATTTCTAAAAACTTCGTCTTTATCTTCTTTCGAATTGATGAATTTAAAGAAGGCCGTTTCCATCCCGAATGTTAGAAGTACAATTAAGAAAGCAACCCAAGCGTAGAGCTCTGAGATTTTTCCATATTCTTCAATCGGTAAAACTGAAGTATATAAAGGTACCAACAAGTAATTTAGGAGTCGACCAACAATTGTTGGCAACCCATAAATGGCTGTTTGGCCCAATAAACTCTTCAGTGGATTCAATTACTTTCTGAAATTAGGTTTTCTTTTCTCTAAGAATGCTGTCGTTCCTTCTTTGAAATCAGCAGTACCGAAACACTTTCCGAACTCCTCAATTTCCACATCATATCCATTCACACCATCCTCATAATTTGCATTCACAGAGCGAATAGCTGAAGCGATTGCCGTCCCTGAATTATTCAAAATACGACCTGCGATTTCTTCCGCTTTGGTCATCAACTCTTCCAATTCAACCACGTGATTCACTAAGCCCCATGTCAAAGCTTCCTCCGCTTTAATCATTCCTGCTGTAAAAACCATTTCATTTGCCTTACCACGACCTACCAATTGTGCCAATCGCTGAGTACCACCATAACCAGGAATCACACCCAAACCAACCTCTGGTAATCCCATTCTAGCATTTGAAGACGCCACACGAATGTGCGAACACATCGCAAGTTCTAATCCACCACCTAAAGCAAAACCGTTTACGGCAGCAATTACTGGCTTTGAAATATTTTCAATAAATGAAAATAAAGTTTCTTGCCCTTTTTGAGCCAACTCGCCCCCTTGCGCAATTGTAAAATCCGCAAACTCTTTAATATCAGCCCCAGCAACAAATGACTTCTCACCTGACCCCGTTAAAATGATAACTCCAGTATTCGAATCTTCATCTGCTGATTTTATTGCGTTATGTAACTCTTCAATCGTTTCTTTATTCAAGGCGTTTAATTGCTTTGGACGATTAATTGTGATTACATTAATCTGACCTTTTTGCTCTACAAGTAAATTGTTATACATCTTTATCTCTTTTCTAGTTAATCTTTATTTATTCTTAGTTCTGATACGTTTATACAATTTTATCAAAATCATTAAGCCAATCGCAACAGCAAAGAAACCCACTGTTCCTTTAATCCAGTTCATCGAATCTTTCAATGAAACGATAAATACAATTGCGACGAGGCATAATGTTGCCACTTCATTCCAAAGCCTTAATGAACCCGACTTCCAATTGAACTTTCCTTTAGCCATGTCGCTGATAATCTTCTGGCAAACAAAATGATACACCAACAACAACGCAACGAATGTCAATTTAACATGCATCCAACTTGCCTGAAGATAGTATTCAGGCACCAATAAAATCATCCATGTTCCGAAAACAATTGTTAAAACCATGGCTGGAGTTGTAATGATCCACCAGAGTCTTTTTTCCATAATTTCGAACTGCGCAGAAAGGATGTTCTTCTCTAACTCCTCCTTTTCTTGTGCTTCGGTATGATAAACAAATAAACGAACGATATAAAAAAGTCCCGCGAACCAACTTACCACAAATATGATATGTAATGCTTTTACTGTATCAAAATCCATGGTGTAAAGATAGTTCGAATTCTCTATAATTTGACACGAAACGTGAATTGTCGAACAGATACGCAAGAATCGTTCGTGATTATGCGTAAATCCTTATCTTTGCGCACTTAATAAATTTTATGAGCACAATCGAACTTTCAGATCAAGAGATTCAACGAAGAGAAAAGTTGACTAAACTGCGTGATTTAGGTATCAATCCTTATCCTGCAGCACTATATCCAGTAACCGATTATTCGACTGCTATAAAACAGGACTTTCAAGAGGGAAAAGAAGTTTGTATTGCAGGGAGGATGATGTCTCAACGTGATATGGGAAAGGCTTCATTCGCTGAAATCCAAGATTCAAAAGGAAGAATTCAGGTTTATGTAAACCGTGATGAAATCTGTCCTGGAGAAGATAAAACTCAATACAATACAGTATTTAAAAAACTGTTGGACCTTGGAGATTTTGTAGGAATCAGAGGTACAGTATTTAAAACTAAAGTTGGAGAAACATCAATCAAGGTGAGTGAATTAACACTTTTAAGTAAGTCGTTGAAACCATTACCACTTCCAAAAACAGATGCTGATGGAAAAGTACACGATGCTTTTACAGATCCAGAAATGAGATACCGCCAGCGTTACGCTGATTTAGTTGTTAATCCTCAAGTAAAGGATATTTTCATGAAGCGAACTAAGTTATTTAGAGCGATGCGTGATTTCTTTAACGATGCAGGTTACCAAGAAGTAGAAACTCCAATTTTGCAATCAATAGCTGGAGGTGCGGCAGCGCGTCCATTCGTAACACACCACAATGCTTTGGATATTCCATTGTATTTGCGTATTGCGAATGAATTGTATTTGAAGCGATTGATTGTGGGTGGTTTTGATGGAGTATATGAGTTTTCTAAAAACTTCAGAAATGAAGGAATGGACAGAACACACAATCCTGAATTCACTGCGATGGAAATCTATGTTTCGTACAAAGATTATAACTGGATGATGGAGTTTACTGAGAACTTATTAGAACATTGTGCCACTGCAGTTAATGGAACTCCAGAAACAACATTCGGAGAGCATAAAATTTCATTCAAAGCGCCGTACAAACGTGTTACAATGCGTCAATCGATCATCGACTTTACAGGATTTGATATTGACGGAAAAACTGAAGATGAATTGCGCGCATGGTGTTTAGCAAACGGTATCCCTGCGGATGAAACAATGGGGAAAGGTAAGTTGATAGATGAAATCTTTGGTGAAAATTGCGAAGGAAACTACATCCAACCAACATTCATTACGGATTATCCAAAGGAAATGTCGCCATTGTGTAAAGAGCACAGGGACAACCCAGAGTTGACTGAGCGATTTGAGTTAATGGTTTGTGGTAAGGAAATTGCAAATGCATATTCTGAGCTGAACGACCCAATTGACCAAAGAGAACGTTTTGAAGAACAAGTACGTTTAGCTCAAAAAGGAGATGACGAAGCGGGTGAATTCATCGATCAAGATTTTTTACGCTCCTTAGAATATGGAATGCCACCTACGAGTGGATTAGGTATTGGAATGGATCGATTAATCATGTTCTTAACCAATAATCCTTCTATTCAGGAGGTTTTATTTTTCCCACAAATGAAACCAGAAGTGTTTGGGAAACAAGGACCAGATTTATCTGAAAATGAGCAATTGATTTTTAACATTCTTTCAAAGGCAGGTTCTATGGATTTAAATGCACTGAAAGAGGCAACAGGATTATCGAACAAACAATGGGATAAAGGAGTGAAAGGTCTTGGAAAACACGGTTTGACAAAAGTTACAAAGACAGACGACTCATTAATAATTGAGATCGTGGAATAAGATAAATTACGATTAAAAAAAAGCCGCTGCTTTTTAGCAGTGGCTTTTTTTTTAATATAAACAATTACAAATTCACCAACGTTCCTTCTAATCTTTTCAATTGCACCTCTAACATTTTGACTTCAAATCGGGCACTAGACAAATTCACTTTAGCATTAATTAAATTTAATTGAGCCTGTCTAAAATCAGTAGAATTCACTTGACCTAAATTGTATTTCTCTAAGGTTTTCAAGAAATTCTGATTACTAATTTCAACATTTGTTTCTTCAAAATTAATCACCGCCAATTGATTCATATAATTCGACCAAGTGTTGGCTAACTCCTTCTTCAAATTTAAATCAAGTTGATTTTTATACATCTCTTGATTATCCATAGCGATTTTAGCATTTGCTACTTTTGTACTTGTAGAACCACCGTCGAACACATTCCACGTTAAACTTAATCCAGTATTTAAACCCGAAACATTTTGACGAGCAAATAAAGAAGTAGGACCATAATTACCATTATTCAATCCATAGGACACATTGGTAGAAACGGTAGGCATCCATCCAGATTTGCTCATTTTTAAATCATAATTTGCGATTTCTTTATTTAATTCGAATTGTTTAGCTGAATTGTTGTTGTCAATCATGTTTGTTGAAATCTGTTCAAGATTGAGGAGGCCATTAATTTCAACCTCATCATCTACAATAAAATCCTGATCAACAGGAAAGCCTAACAAATAATTCAACGTTCGTTTTGCATTGTCAATAGCCAATTGACCATTAATCAAGTTCAATGAATCGTTGTTAACATCCACTTGAGCATTAAGCACGTCCAGGCTCGTTTTTTGACCAAATTCCAATTGATAATTGATGCGCTCTAAACGATTCTTTGAAATTTCAAAAGACTCTTTAAGAATATTCAAATTATTCGTGTACTTCGCTATTTCATAATAATAATTGTACACCTCTAGAATGGTGTTATCAATTCCTATCTGCTTTTGAACATTGGCCAACTCGTATGCTTTTTTAAGCTTATCAAAATTGTTTTTACGATTCATTCCATTGTACAATACATAATTCACACCGACCGATGCGTTATACGTAGTCGTTTCTATGCCATTAATGCTTTTTTCAATTCCATCTTGTGTTTCAACGAAGGCATTATTATTAGAATAATTTCCTCCGGCTGAAACTGCAACAGTTGGTAAAAAACCAGAATTTTTTATATCCTGATTATTGTCAGCAATCTCCAAATTATTTTCAGCAATTTGGATATCATAATTTTTCTCCAAGGCAATCGCAATCGCTTGATCAAGCGTCAATTTTTCTTGCGAGTATGCTCCAAAATTAAGGAGTATAATTCCCCCGATTAATAATACGTTTTTCATCATGTTGCTTTTAATGTTCTTTTTCTGCTTCAATTTCTTTTACTGCGCGCTCAACAGATTCGTGTGTTGGCCGTTTTCCTTCCCAAAGGTGAATCATGTTCACTTTAAATCCATTCGTATATGAAAGTAAAATTGGTAGTAAAATCAATGTTAATACGGTTGCAATCGCAATACCGTAGGCAATAGAAATCGCCATAGGAATTAAAAACTGAGCTTGTAAACTTTTCTCGAAAAATATCAATGGAGCCAATCCAGCAATTGTTGTAATGGACGTTAAAAAGATTGCTCTAAATCTCGATTTTCCAGCTTCAATTAATGCATCATCAAATTTCATCCCTTCTTTTAAGTTGATATTAAACTTACTGATCAATACAAGTCCATCATTTACCATAATACCGATCAATGCTATAATTCCTAACATCGATAGAATATTAATTGGGAAATCGTGAATGTAATGTCCCCATCCAATACCAATAAGACTAAAAGGCACCATTACCAATAAGATGATAGGTTGAGAATAACTTCTAAATGTGAAAGCAATTACGAAGTAGATCAATAAAATAATGACAGGAAACACCGCTTGCGCAGAATTCATAACCTTAGATGCCTCTCTATTCTGGCCTTCATAAAGTGCAGAAACCGAAGGGTGCCTTTCAAAGATTTCAGGTAAAATTTCCGTTTTAATATTGCTCATAAAATCAGTTGCACTCGCTTTACTGTTTTTCATATCCGCGGAAACTTGAATTTCTCGTTGTCCTTCTAAGTGGTTGATTGTAATTTCTCCACGTTCGATGGTATAATCTGCAATTTCGCTGAATGGAATGCGCTCACCTGAGCTCGTAAGAATACGCATATCATCCAAATTTTTAATTGAAGTGCGCTCACTTTCGAGATATCTTACCCAAATTTTAATTTCATCTTGTCCACGTTGAAAGCGTTGAACTTGATTTCCAAAAAAGGCAGATCTTACTTGAAACATGACATCATTTAAAGTCAACCCTAATAAATAAGCGTTTGGTTTTAAGTCTATTTTAATTTCCTTAATTCCTTGAGGGTCATTGTCAGTAATATCTTTTAGCCCTTCAATTTGAAGCATCGCAATTTTCAATTCATTTTTTGCTGCTTTTAGCTCTTCTACACTATTTCCGAGCAGAGAAATCGAAATTGGACTCCCCCCAAATTGAGAACCAGATCCAAATGCCAATGATTCAACACCATAAAATTGACCAGACAAATCTTCAATCTCTTTTGTTAATTCAGGTGCCGAAAAATCTCTAAGTTCCCCTTGTAGCAGGTTAATATCAAGTTTAGCCGTAGCACTACCTGGACCAATGGTTTTAATAATGTTCAAAATAACAGAATCTCCACCTGTTTGAAGTCCTCTATACTTCTCATTAACTTCCCAAGCTTTTTCTTCAATCACAGAAATAATCGAATCCGTTGTGTTCACATTGGTACCTTGCGGCATTGTTAAACTAATTGAAATTCGATCACTCGCAATCTCAGGAAAGAATGTCGTTCTAATTATTCCACCGCTTATTCCACCCATAGTGAAAACAAATAAGGCGATTAAAGTTGCAAAGCTTATGAACCTGTTTTTTACTGTAAACTTTAGGGCTGGTAAATACAGGCGATCCCGTAGAAACACCATCAGTTTTTCTGCAACAACATTAAACTTAAACGGTTTCGCATCGCGATTTAAAGTTTTAGAATGTGCAATGTGCGCAGGTAAAATAACTAGAGCTTCAAGAAGAGATATCCCTAATGTGAGCAAAACAATAATTGAAACCTCACCAAAGAACTGGCCCAAACGACCATCTAAAAATAAGAACGTAGCGAAAGCTAAGATTGTAGTCACAACAGCCGAGAAGATTGGGGGAATTACTTCAACCGTACCATCAATAGCCGCCCGAATTGGACTTTTCCCTTTTTCATAATGTGCATATATATTTTCTGCAATGACAATACCATCATCCACCAAAATTCCAATTACAATGATCATCCCGAACAATGAAAGCACATTGATTGTTACGTCAAATTGCCCAGCAAAAGTGAACATACCAAGGAAAGAAACTGGCAACCCAAACGCCACCCAAAACGCCAATCGTGGTTTCAAGAAAAGAGAAAGAATGATAAGCACCAATAACATTCCTTGCCATGCATTTTTAAACAATAATTCCGTTCGTTGATTTAAAGTAACCGAAGAATCAGAAATCACAGCAAGTTTTATTTCAGCGCTTTTTTCGTTGTATTCTTTCACATATTCCTTGACTTTATCGGCGGTTGAAATTAAATCTTCACTGTTCGTATTACTAATAACAATACTTACAGAATTGTTCCCATTGTAGGTTAAACTATTAGGTGTATCGTTAAAACGGTCCTGAATTTCAGCCACATCATTCAATCGAATTATATTTCCATTTTCGTCGGCTTTAACAATAATATCATTCAGTTCACTAGCAAAATAAGCCCTATGAGATGCTCGAATTAAGTATTCTTCTTCTATCGATTTAATTGAACCACCAGTAGTTAAAAGCGTATTATTCGCTACTGCATTCGCAACCTGAGAAAAACTTAGATTATATGCTCTTAAATCTGCTTCTTTAACCGCGATTTCAATTTCTTCATCTGGATATCCAGTCAAAGTAACCATAGAAATTCCGTCCATTAACCGCAATTCTTTTTCAATTTGTTGCGCTTTTCCTTTCAGTGTCGACAAGGAAACATTTTCACCATTTACCACAAAGGATATCGTTTCACGAGTTGCTTCTTGTTTTGCAATAATAGGCGGTTCCATTCCTGCCGGAAAACTAGGCACTTTGTCCACCGCATTTTTAACATCGGCAAGTATTATATCCACGTCATATTCTCTGAATGTCTCCACCGTAATTACAGCGGCATTCTCACTTGATTTTGAAGTAACTCGATCAATTCCTTCGATTCCTTTAAGATTATCCTCGATTTTGAGAACAACTCCCTCTTCCATTTCTTGAGGTGATGCCCCAGGATAATTGAGGGTAATCATGATGATATTGGACTCAGAAAGAGGGAAAAAGGAAGAAGTCAACGACTTATATCCAAGAATACCAAAAATGGCAAATGCTATAATAATCAAGTTTACGCCAATAGGATACTTGATAAAGTATGAAATTATTTTTTTCATCTGATCTTAATTGTCTTACTTGTTATTTAATAATAGTGACGTTCATACCTTCAAATGCTCCAGGAAATGGCTTTGATAACATCTTTACTCCGTCGTTGATTCCTTTGATAATAACGGTACTCGTTTTACTATAGACAATATCCACAGGTAAGAGGCGCAATTGGTTTTCTTCCACGATATAAACACTTTGATTATTCACTAAAAGTGTACGTGGAATCTCAATAGCATTAACCACATTCTGAGCCTCAATATCAGCCTCTACAAACTCTCCTTCGTTTAAATCATCCGCTTTAACTTCTACAAAAATTTGAATTGTTTGCGAACTTGTATTTACTTGAGGGTTAATTCTAGAAACTGTTCCTACCCACGATTTCGACTTATCAATATTTGTGAGGTTAACTTTCTTATTCAACTGTAAAAGCTCCTTTAAAGTTGAATTTACATTCAGTTCCAATTCAAAAACACCCGGCTTAATAAACTCGCCCAATTTTTGTCCTGGATTAACCAAAGTCCCTGGTGTAACCTCAGCCGCAACTAACACCCCACTGTACGGAGCAGCAATCCGATATTTATTCAACCTTGTTTCCAAGTTTTTAATGCCGTAATATGTTGCTGAAATGTTCTTTCCAGTGATGTAATGAGATTCTTGTTCCGACTTAGCCTTCGGCAAGCTAGGTAGGTTTTTTTCAATATTTATAGTGTTTAAATAATCGCTCCACATAGAATATGAATCAGGATAATCGAATCGAATATCTGCTAAAATTGACGTAACCGCATTTTTGAAAGCTGCCCGTTGCGAAATAACCGAAGCATTGAATTCAGTATTATTAATTTGAATTAAAGTTGCGCCGGAAGAAAAGGAAACACCTGGTTTGAATGGCTTGGATCCCTGCTCAAAAATACCCGTCACCTCAGCATAAATTTCCATTCGGTCTTTTGCAAAAACACTTCCACTTGTTGCGATAGATACAGGTATCTCCTCATTAGTTACGCTTTGCACGTAGACAGAGTTTACTGAATTTTCTACTTTCTTTTCCGGAACCTCTTTGCTATTTGTTAATATGCGATTTCCTAATACACCTACCCCTAATATTGCGATGCCTGAAATAGTGATGATGATTTTTCTCATTAGTTCTTTTTTGCTTATATATCAACAAGGAAGTAATCGTTAACATTCACTTGTATCCGTTTTAAAATTTCAATTGTATGTTCAATTTCTTCAGGAGTAATCCCTTTTTGAATTCTTGTAGATATTTCTTCAAAAACTGAAGAAGATTGATCTATTACTTCCTGTCCCTTTTTAGTTATAAACAACTGATTCATTCTTTTATCCTTTTTCGAAGGTATTCGTGCTATATATTGTTTCTTTTCTAGGACATTTATTGCTCTTGTTAATGAAGATTTATTTCTATTAGAAGAAAAAGCCAAGTCATTCTGACAAGCACCATCTTGTCCATGTAGTTTATGTAATAGGATAAACTGCATTTTGGTAAGGTTAAATCCTCGTTTGGCCAGCATGTCATCTATTTGATGTTCTAACATCTTTGTCGTTCTACCCAAATAAGGCGCGAGCGAATTCTGAAAGTCTATTGGTATCATACTGCAAAAGTCACATTAATTTTAGTTGCATAAACAACTATTAACAAAATTTCTGAAAGTATATTTACAATTGACGCTTTAAAAACCCAATAAAAATCACGTAAATCATCATACATCAATAAGTTAAGCCAATTCAAAAAGTCATGTTTGTTGCACATCAAACTAATTAAGATAGAAAACATCAAATATGTGTTAGCGTAGTTCCTTCCGATTCCGAATTCCAACGAGATTACAACAAACCTAAAACTATGGAAACGACTAAACCAGTTTAGTAGTGAAAAGCAATAAATAAAAAATCACTAAAACGATTTAGTAGCATTACAATATTGCGCAATATTTGTACTTTTCTTTAAATTACTAAATCGTTTTAGTAATACATTTGTGTTCGATTAAACGATAATTTACTATTGCTATGAATAAAGTATTTGTACTTTTTGTTTCCTTCCTATTATCCCAGGTTTCCTTGAGCTGTACCTTTAATGGAAGCGAAGTTTTTATCAGCACATTAACTCCGACAGTTGCCTATCAAACAGTATCTGCCACAAACAATAATTATTTTACGATGAACGTGGCATGTGGAAACGTGTATAATTTCGACTTTTGTGGAAACGGTGGAGATGTTGCTGGAGGTATTTGGGCAGAAATATCAATTTTAAATGTCGCTGGAAATACTGAGTTAGCATTTGGCGCGTATACTGGTGGCTGTACGCAATTCACTTGGACATCTACTTTTACCGGAACGGTTCAAGTTTATATAACTGACAGTGGTTGTAGTACAAACGGGCTTTATTCTGGTACAATGGCATACAATGAAACAACTGGTGGAGCAATAGATCCATCTTTCACACTTACCGGGACATCTTGTTCTTCTGCCAGTGCAAATGTTACAGGCACGCCGGGTGGAACATTTAGCTTTAACCCAATACCTGGAGGTGGGGTTTCAATTGATGGAACTTCTGGAGCTATTTCGAATGGAACTAGCGGCGCAACATACTTTGTAGATTACACAATTTGCGGTTCAGCACAGAATAACTCGATAACTTTGCCAGCAGGTGACCCGAGCTTTTCATTGGCAGTGGCATGTGGTGGGGCAAATGCAACTATCACCGGACATACAGGCGGAAGTTTTTCCTTCAATCCCGCTCCTGGGGATGGATCTCAAGTCAATGCAACAACAGGGCAAATTACAAACGGTTCTGCTGGAACGACCTATTTCGTTGAATATACTGTCTGTGGCTCCAGTAATATAGAATCTATAACTGTATTAACTGATGATTGTTTTACCCTAAATGGAGATGCACAATATATCACAGTAGGTGGTGAAGATTGTATTCAATTGACTGATGAAATAAACAATCAAACTGGTTGTGCATGGAGTGGATCTCAAATTGACTTTGCCTCAAATTTCACGTTGACCTTAGACTATTATTTTGGCAACAATATTGGTGGTGCAGATGGAAACACATTTACATTTCAACCAAGTAGTTCAACTGCCTGTGGTCAGGATGGTGGTCAACTTGGGGCTGGTGGAATTGCCAATTCTCTTGCCATTGAATTTGACACATATGACAACGACAACCCTGCTCATGTTTTTGACATGTCATGTGATCATATAGCCGTGGAAATTGATGGTGATATGAATGGTCCTGGCGCACCTTTATGCGGTCCAGTTTGTGCTAAATCTAGCGGAGGAAACATTGATGATGGTGGTACATATACAGTTGATATTGATTGGAACTCTGCAACACAGCAATTGGATATCTATTTCGATGGTAATTTACGTTTGTCATGTACACATGATTTTGTGACCAATGTTTTCGGTGGAGTAAGTCAAGTTTATTGGGGCGCCACTTCAGCGACAGGCGGATTAAATAATCAACAATATTTTTGTCCAAGTACTATCGTTTTACTTCCAGTAGAATTAACATCATTCGAATCTATTTGTCAAGGTAGAAATGAACAATTTAATTGGACAACCTCTACAGAAAGTCGTGTTGACTACTTTACACTTGAGTATACTTACAATGGCTTAGTATATTATCCAGTTGAAACGATTAAGGCCGCAGGAACAAGTCAAACTGAGATGGAATATTCGATTGATGTTGAAACAAAAGATACAAAACAAAGGTACTACCGATTAAAAATGGTTGACACTGATGGCATGTATGAATACACTGATATCATTTCAAGTAAACGATGTGCTTATTCTAATAAATTAATCAATGAACTTATTCAAAAAGACGGATTATTGACTGTTTCAACAAATAAGGAAGTCACGATAACTATGACGAATCAAATTGGACAAATTGTAAAACAAGGAAAATCTATAGAAGGAATTACAACTTTCAATTCGGGTGCACTTAATGCAGGAATATATTTTATTCTTGTCGAGGATAAAAATGGACAACAAGAATCAGAAAAGGTACTTCTTAATAATTTCTAATGAGACCCTCTTGCCATGAACTCACATGGTAAGTTAAAGTGTTTACCCGGTTCTTGAGATTCTTTTAAGCGTTCATACATGCGGCTAACTGATTGCAAACCAATATCTTTTACAGGTTGCCTCAATGCAGAAATAGGTGGATTCATATATTCAAAAGCATCACTGTCGTCAAAAGAAATTAAGCGAACTTGAGAAGGAATTTCAACTTTAGCCTTTCGCAATCCTGAAAGCGTTCTAAGTGTACATTTATTATTTAATGCAACGATAGAATCAATACCGGAATCCAATTGAGATTTAATAATGGCGTTCATCTCATCTTGATCCGATGGAAGATTAATACTTTCAAATTGAATTTCAGCAGCTTTACAAGCTTTTTCCAAACCTGAAACCCGTTGTTGAATTGTAGAAACATCAGATGGACTTGGAACAATAGCCAGAACTTTCTTTGGCACTTTGCTAAAGGATGCCAAAAGTTTTGAAGCTTCAGATTCATTATCTACTCCAACAAAATCTGCCAAATCATCACCTGGACGATCTACAAAAACTACCGGAATATGAGTCTCCAATAAAATAGGAATCAAATCTTGCATTTCATTACTAGGAGCGATAATCATTCCATCGATACTACGTTGGATCAATTCTCTCATCAAAACTTTCTCTAGTTCGTTATCATCATTCGTATTTACGATAAAGGTATTATAACCTTCAGCATAGAGTTTTTCTTGAATTGTTTTACAAATTTCAGCATAAAATACGTTCGAGATATCAGGTAAAACTAGTCCTATTGTTTTTGTTTCTCCCTGACGTAAACTTTTAGCAAAGAAGTTAGGGACATAAGAAAGCTCTTTTGCCTTTTCCTTAATTAATCGCTGTTTTTCTTTACTGATATTGAATTGATCGCCCTTATCATTCAATACAAATGATACAGTAGCTTTAGAAACATTCAGTGCTTTGGCAATATCGCTAAGCGAAGTTCTTTTTGTCTTCATAAAACAAATTAGGTTGTCTAGTTTACCTACAATATACAGAAAAAGTCACCCAGAAGGATGACTTTTTTATAATTTATATGAAGTTTTGATTACTTAGGCAGTTTCGTCAGCATCTCTTGATACTCTGCTCTGTGGTCATTATTTCCAATACAACCTAGAGAAATTGCTGTTGTTTCAAAATGTTCAATACGATCCGTAGGATTAGGATGAGTACTTAAAAAAGCTGGTGTACTTGAACCTCCTAAAGCTTCAATTTTTTGGAAAAACCCTGCTCCACCATCTGCATGGTAATCTGTAGGACAAAGATATTCTACCGATTTTCCATCTGCTTCAGATTCGTGATTTCTAGAGAACTTTAACCCAACTAAAGCACCAGTAACTTGCTTAATTGCAGCCATATCACCTGCGATAACATCTAGTCCAAGTTCCACAGCTCCCATCGTAGTCATTTGACGTGTTGAATGTCTCATATCTGCATGTGCTATCTCGTGTCCTAAAACACCAGCAAACTCATCTTCCGTTTCGAGAAACTTAAGAATTCCAGTATAGATATAAATGTATCCACCCGGTGTACAAAATGCATTTAATGTACTATCGTCGTGAATGATACGTAACCTCCATTGGAAATCGTCTTTAAAATCAACCGCTCCAGAGTTTAAAATCTTATCTCTCACTTTATAAACATAGCTGTAGACTTCGCTATATTGAACCGAATCCAATAATGGATATTCCGCTGGATTACCATCAATTTCCGCTGCAACTTGAGCACCCAACTCAATATCCTGCTGCACTGAAAACATATTCAAGCCTTTTCCTTTGTTTTTTTCATTTACTACACCACAAGCTGCTAACGCAAGGGATACCGCAAAAAATAATAGAAATTTAAATTTGATCATTTTTGTTTTTGTTATTCGTTATTGTTGTTTGATTGGATCAATAAAAATAATTGACTGCAAAAGTAAGTAAAGTTCCTGTAAACCAACCAATCACTAACTCTTGCATTGTATGTTTTTGTAAATAACTTCGAGCTGTCATAACAATACCAGACAATAAAATGGATGCAATTAACATTCCAATTCCAAACTTCATATTTACGCTAATGTATGCTAAAATGAAACCTGTAAGGATTCCAGCAGCTGCGGCATGAATACTAATTTTTTTCCATTGATTAAGTACGATAAAAAACCCAGTTACCACGGCTCCAGATAATGGCAAAGCATAAATAAACTTGGGTAAATTTGCGGCATTTGCCGTGTACAAAAGCATGAAATAAAGACCTAAACAATAGATAAACATGATAATAATTGGAACCGTTCGTTCCACTCTGGTCTCCATTTCCAAGCTATTAATGACCCCACTTCTCTTCAATAAAAGAAACGAAATCCCTGGTGCTATCACGCAAAAAATAGCAAACATATAAAGTAATGCTTTCTTAATTTGGATGTCTAATAAATAAACACAATCATGACATTCAAGACCCAAAAATTGTTCTTCAATAGCAGGAACAAACATGACCAAAAGCAGGGCATACATCGGCATGAATAAGGGCATGAAAACCCATGATATAATTTGAAAAGAAAGTTTCATTACAATTCCTTTCTCAAGCGAGCAACAGGAATATTTAATTGTTCACGATATTTAGCAACTGTTCTACGTGCGATGTTGTATCCTTTTTCTTTCAATAAATTCGCCAACTTTTCATCTGTTAAAGGCTTACGTTTTTCCTCGTTGTCAATTGCTTCTGAAAGAATCTTCTTTACTTCACGAGTAGAAACCTCTTCCCCTGAATCCGTTGAAAGCGACTCTGAGAAGAAGTACTTTAATGAAAAGATTCCTGAACTTGTTTGTACATACTTACTATTCGCGACACGTGATATTGTAGAGATGTCCATTTCTACAATTTCCGCAATATCTTTCAATATCATAGGGCGAAGTTGTGTTTCGTCACCAGATAAGAAATAAGCCTTTTGATAATTCATGATGGCGTTCATAGTCATAAACAATGTATTCTGACGTTGTTTAATTGCATCTATAAACCATTTTGCACCATCTAATTTTTGCTTCACAAAAGTAAATGCTTCCTTATCCGATTTAGATGCCTTTGCGCCTTCCGCGTATGTGCGCAACATGTTCTTATACTGGTTGCTTACCTTTAAATCTGGAGCATTTCTTCCATTAATAGTCAATTGAAGTTGACCTTCATTTTCAACAATAGCAAAATCAGGAATAATCTGAGCGTAATTACCTCCAGATTCTTTCATTGACCCACCTGGCTTCGGGTTAAGCTTTACAATTTCTTCGATGGCTTCTTTCAAATCTTCATCTGAAATTTCCAATTTCTTAAGAATCTTTTGGTAATGCTTTTTCGTAAATTCAGAAAAGTACTCTTCCAAAATTTTCTTTGCAGTATAGCGGGTAATGTTTCCGTCTTGTTTTCGCTCAATTTGCAACAACAAGCATTCTCTTAGATCACGTGCTCCAATTCCGGCAGGATCTAATTCCTGAATCATTTTTAAAATCTTCTCTACCTCCTCTTCCGTTGCAGTAATATTTGCCGAAAATGCTAAGTCATCTACAAGAGCTTCCATTTCACGATTCAAATAACCCGACTCATCGAGGTTACCTACAATTGTATCCGCAATGGTAAAATCGCGGTCGTCCAAATCCAATAAATGCATTTGAACCATAATTCTTTCTTGAAAAGATTGATCGCCAGATAATGGAATCACTTTCTCTTCATCGTCTTTACTTGTATTGTTTACTTGAGTTTTATAATCAGCATCATCACTTAAATAATCCTCAATATTAAAATCATCTTCTTCAGAGGTTTCATCTTGATCGATGTCCTCTTCAAATTCATCTTCATCTTTATCCATACCTTCTTCCAAAGCAGGATTTTCTTCAATCTCTTGTTTAATCCGTTGCTCCAATTCCATTGTAGGCACTTGCAACAACTTCATTAATTGAATTTGTTGAGGAGAGAGACGTTGCTCTAACTTTGCTGATAAGTATTGTTTTAATGCCATTTGAAATGAGTTACTAGTAAATTACTGCTTTTTTTTCAAAATCAAGTCAAGAACTTAAAATTCTGCATTTTGAGGTGTTCTTGGGAAAGGAATTACATCACGGATATTTGTCATTCCAGTAACAAACATAACCATACGTTCAAATCCAAGCCCAAAACCAGCGTGCGGCGCAGTTCCAAATCTACGTGTATCCAAGTACCACTCTAAATCTTCTTCCGGAATATTAAAGTCTGCCATTTTCGACTTTAAAACATCCAAACGTTCTTCACGTTGAGACCCTCCTACAATTTCTCCAATCCCAGGAAATAACACGTCCATTGCTGCAACTGTTTTTCCATCATCATTTTGTCGCATGTAAAATGCTTTAATTCCAGCAGGATAATCTGTTAAAATCACAGGACATTTAAACTCTTTTTCTACCAAGTAACGCTCATGCTCGCTTTGAAGATCAATTCCCCATTCAACATCATATTGAAATTTCTTTTTCTTAAATGGTTTTGAGTTTCTCAAAACATCAATCGCTTCAGTATACGTTAAACGTTTAAATTCATTGTTCACAACAAACTCCAATCGTTCTTTCAACGTCAATTCGTTTCTCTCGTTTTGAGGTTTTGATTTTTGCTCGTTCACTTCACGATCATTTAAGAATTGAAGGTCATCTGCACAATTTGTTAAAACATATTGCGCCAAATATTTTAGAAAATCTTCTGTTAGATCCATATTGTCTTTCAAATCGTTGAAAGCAACCTCAGGTTCAATCATCCAAAATTCCGCTAAGTGTCGAGAAGTATTTGAATTCTCAGCTCTAAAAGTTGGTCCAAATGTATACACTTGTCCCAAAGCCATTGCGCCTAATTCCGCTTCAAGTTGACCAGACACAGTTAAATTTACTGGTTTCCCGAAAAAATCTTGTTTATAATCAATCGCTCCGTCTTCAGTCAAAGGAAGATTTAAAGGATCCAAGTTTGTTACCTGAAAAATCTCTCCTGCACCTTCAGCGTCCGAACCTGTAATGATAGGAGTGTGCAAATAATAGAATCCTTGATCGTTGAAGAACTTGTGAATTGCATAGGCAACGGCATGTCTAATTCTGAAAACTGCACCAAATGTATTCGTTCTAAAGCGCAAATGAGCCTGTTCTCTCAAAAATTCCAAACTATGTTTTTTAGGTTGCATTACCGTTTTCTGAACATCATCCGGATTGGCATCACCTAAAATCTCTATTTTCTCTACTTTTATTTCAATGGATTGCCCAGCACCTTGCGATTCAACAATTTCTCCAGTTACAGCAATTGCAGCAGCGGTAGAAACACGTTTCAATAATACTTCATCGAAATTTTCAAAATCAACAACCGCTTGAATATTTTTAATTGTAGAACCATCATTAATTTGGATAAAGCGATTACTTCTGAATGCTCTAACCCACCCTTTTACAAGTACTGAATTTCCTACTTTTCCGTTCGCAAGAATGTCTATAATTTTTTCTCTTTTCATTCGATGTTTTATTGAATAGTTCAAAAATAGTAAGAAACTAGGTTTAATTAACCTTTAAGCAAAAAAAAGCCCCACCGCCTGAGCGATGAGACCTAAACTAGACCATCAAATTTGTTTATTTCTTGAAAGAGTCTGTACTTGTGTTGACTACTTTTAAGTCATCCGCACCTGTCTTCAATACTTTAAATTCGGTTCTTCTATTCTTTTCATGTTCTTCTTCACTACAATCAGACTTAACCGCCCCTTCACATTCACACCCGTTTAACAAGAACTCCTCACCATAACCTTTTCCATAAATACGATCTGGGTTCGTAATTTTTGTTTTGATATATGCCGCTGAAGCTTTCGCACGACGATCAGATAATTTTCTATTGTATGCTTTTGAGGCTCTACAATCGGTATGCGATCCAAGTTCAACTTCCATCCCAGGGTATTTGTTCATGATTTCAACAATTTTGTCAAGTTCAACCTGTGCATCTGGACGAATATTGTATTTGTTCAAATCAAAGTTGATTGGATTTATTTGCACTAATTGCGCCAAATCTGTAACTTCTTTATCCAATTTCAATCCACCATCTAATATATTATGAACGTTAATTACACCTGGCTCTGTGATTTTATGATTAAATGTAACTGTCTTTGGGAAGTACCCTTCTTTTACCAACTGAATATTATATGACAATCGATCATCGATACTCTTCCCTGTAATTCCTTTCAAGAAATCACCTGTTTCACCCGTAGTCACATTTCCAAACTCTTCTCCAGAAAAATTATCCAAAACAATCATACTTACACCTTCTATCGGCTCGTTTGTTTTAGCGTCTGTAACTAATGCGTATAAAGCTAAACCTGGGTCTTTTTCTAATGCCACATCCTTTTCTAACACTTCAACGTCATTTGGCAGGTTTTTAGTCGTAAAAGAAGCGCTGTTATCAAAATAATCATCCTTCATCGCGGCGATGGTGTAATCGAAATCTGGTTCAACACCAAATTCATACCCTGCTTTTTCATCAGCCGTTGTTGTAGCCACTACCTTACCTTCTGCATCTAATAGATTTACTTTTGCACCAGGTAAAATCTCATTTGACCTCACATCAGTAACCACACCTCTAACTGAAAGATTGACTTTCAATGGTTTAAGTAAAGTGAAACCATAAATATCATCATCTCCTGATCCATTAGCTCGATTGGAAGACACAAAACCAGTTAAGTTATCCACATTCATGATTAATCCGAAATCATCTTTAGAAGTATTGATTGGCTTCCCAACATTCATCAACTTCTTAAACGAACCATCTTTGTTAGGCAACATAACAAATACATCTAACCCTCCTAACCCCAAATGACCATCAGATGCAAAGAATAACAATTGTTCACTGGTAATCCATGGAAACATTTCTTGTCCTTCTGTGTTAATCTTAGAACCTAAATTTTCAGGAGAACCATATGTCCCATCTTCATTGATTGCCATTTTATAGATATCTGCACCACCTAATCCTCCTGGCATGTCTGAAGCGAAATACATTGTTTTACCATCAGCTGATACCGCAGGGTGTCCAACTGAATAATCTTTCGAATTAATTGGAAGTTCTTTTTCATTAATCCATTTTCCTTCTGCATCAATTTCTGCAGAATAGATCTTTAAATTTTGAATTCCCTTTTGATCGCGTCTTTTCTTTCCACCATCCATGTTGTTTCTAGTGAAGTAAACCATATTTCCTGATGGGGCAAAGCAAACTGGTCCTTCATGAAACTTTTTATTTGTATTTCTTCCATGAAAAACTGGATTTTCTAAACTTCCTTCATTCACATCTGCGCTATATAAATCCAAGAATTTCTTGTTATTATACGTGTGAGTTCTTTGAATCGAGATGCGTTTTTTTCTATTAGAAACAAAATACACCTTATCTTTTGACATTGGATACCCTCCAAAATCGGCGTATTCCGTATTAATGCTCAAGTGTTTTACAGAGAAATACTCGCCTTGTGCATCGATGACATCCAAATAAGATTTATTTTGGCTAAACTCTTTACCTCTTGAGTCACCTCCAGTCATGACATGAAACTTATCCATCCATTTATCACTTTCGGCGTACTTACCATTTTCTTTTAAAGACATAGCATAATTATATACATCTTCAGAAGTAGCTTGATCTGACTCTACTATATTTACATAGTATTTTTCAGCATCTATTGTCTCTCCCATTTGGTAATAACAATTGGCCAAGTTAGACTGCATTTTAGGACTGTCGTGTTTAGACCCGAGTAATTCACTATACAAAACAGATGCTTCAGCATATGCCACCTTCTCGTAATAATTATCCGCCTTTTTCAGTTTCCCCGCTTGTGCAGATACACTAAGTGAAAAAAGCCCCAATAATATTGCTAAAAAAATATTTCTCATCATTCTGATTTTCTTCTGTTCTTATTAATTAGAAATAACGTGGTGATCTTATACCATCTTTCTTAAATACAAAATCGTACGAAGCCATAATTTCAAAAGTACCGTAGTTATAATTACGAATTTCTTGCGTCCCAAAATCCGTTGCAAATCCCATTTTAAACTGCGGTGTAATTTGATATTGAACAAACGCTCCAAAAGCAGCATCCCAACGGTACATCGCACCAATCCAAAATTTATCGATAAAAATACCGGCCGCGCTTATATCAATACTGATAGGAGCTCCTTCAGTAATTTTAACTTGACTTGTAGGACGTAACTTCCATTTTTCACTTAATTTAAATACCCCCCCAACAATACCGAAGTAGTGTCTTTTTTCAAGGTTAGTTGCGCTTTGACCATCGTAACTTGCTTCTAAAATCTTTGGAGTACTCACACCAATAAAGAATTTAGGAGTATGATAGTATATACCAACCCCAAAATTTGGATTGATGTTATTGCGCACACTTTGAAGTAAATTTGGATCATCATCAACTATAGTATTCAACTCCGTTGTTCCCACGTTAACCAAATTGATTCCACCTTTAACTCCAAACGAAAGCTTATGTCGATTATTCTTAAACCTTAATGTATAAGATGCATCCCCATAAAACATTGTTTGTTGAATTGGTCCAGATTGATCATTAACCATTGTAAAACCTAATCCAACCGACTCATATGTCAACGGGCTATGAATACTAAATGTAGTAGACCTTGGTCTACCATCAAATCCCACCCATTGTTCACGATGAATTGCGGTTAAATTCAACACTTCCTTACTACCGGCATAAGCTGGATTGACAAAAAGGGTATTATCGAAATACTGTGTGAAATGTGGATCTTGTTGTGCATGAGAATTGAAACTCATCATACTTACCACACCTAGAATTATTAATTGAAATAAATTTTTCATATCTCTTAAATTATGCCTGCTCCATAAAGAGCAGGCAATTTTTTTTATCGTTGTATATAAACAAATCCTTTTTTGATTCCTTCGATCTCATCATGCGTATCTAAAACATAATAATACGTTCCAGTCGGCAGTTCTTCTCCTCCGATGTTCAAATTATTATTTGAAATACCGTCCCAATCATTTTGATAGTTACTTGTTTCAAACACTTGACTTCCCCATCTGTTGAAAATTACAATATGATTATCTGGATAATTTTCTAAACCTTCAATCACGAAGAAATCATTCACTCCATCTCCATCAGGTGTAAACCCTTCTGGTATTATGAAATCACAATTAAATGGTGAACACTCATCATTTGGATCACTCGTACCATTTGGAACCTCAGGTGTTGATGGATCATCTATACCCGTTGTTTCTTCACAGTCTGTAAGACCATCTCCATCTGAATCAACTGATGTCATTGGACTACAAGGGTCATTCGGATCACTTGGACCATTTGGTACCTCTGGTGTTGATGGATCATCTATTCCTGTTGTTTCTTCACAGTCAGTCAAGCCATCACCATCTGTATCCACCGTATTAATTCCTATTGGTGAACAAGGATCATTTGGATCACTTGGTCCGTTTGGAACTGTTGGTGTTGATGGGTCATCTAT
>Ga0193954_1000516_pt1 | contig 22409 bp, 29 predicted proteins | sample BB_5_MG_FD_140340 | JGI IMG/M metagenome (GOLD analysis project Ga0193954, IMG submission 140340) | Microbial mat bacterial communities from the Broadkill River, Lewes, Delaware, United States - BB_5_MG | ecosystem: Environmental > Aquatic > Freshwater > River > Microbial mats | place: USA...
GGCTGGGGTAAAGAAATTTGATCTCTTGATACTTGATCTAACTCTACCTGGCATGGATGGGCTTGAAGCCTGTGAAGAGGTGGTGGCTAAGTACGATATTCCGATTATTATCTCATCAGCTCGTTCGGATATCAATGATAAGATCACAGCGTTGGAGATAGGAGCAGATGACTATTTACCCAAGCCCTATGACCCCAAAGAGATGTATGCACGTATCCAATCGGTATTGCGTCGTTATAATAAAGTAGAAAACAAAAATGAGGTGAGTGATTTTGAGATTAAATCCGATACTATCTACCACCAAGGTCATGCACTTGTCCTTACCCCTGCAGAGTTTGAAGTACTCTATCTACTGATCAAAAATCGTGGTATTGCCCAGTCACGTGAGCAGATTATCAACTCTTCTTCAACCATGAGTGATATTAAGGGTAAAAGTTTGGATGTTATTATTAGTAAAATTCGTGGAAAATTGAGTGACCACTCTTTAGTTCAAGCCGTGCGAGGGGTTGGGTATAAGCTCGTATGATCTCTTTTAACTCCATTCGAGCCAAAATCACACTGATCTTTTCGATCTCTATTATTCTTCTTGTGATTCTCTCCTACATCATCTTTGCTGCACATATTCGCCTAGAGCGTCAAAGTGTTGTGGCTCATGAGATGGCATCGATTAAGTTTACCTTTGATTATTATATGCGTACCAAGAGCATTGACTTTACATTTTTAGAGTCACAAAACTTTAAACTCATCGAAGATAAAACCCAAAAACTCAAAATGATCAATGGCTTAAGTAAAAAGGAAAAATCCAAAGGGTTTAGTATTTTCAAACATCGCCACCGTACACTTTTGTTTATTAAAACAAGCAGTAATATGTTTGTCTTTGAGAGTATGAACCGTACACGGGCTCCTAAAAATGTGATTATTATCTCTTTATCGATTTTGACCTTTTTGCTTATTTTGTATATTATGATTATTCGTAGTCTTCGCCCCCTCTCTAAGCTTAAAAACCAAATCAAGACTTTTTCACAAGGTAATTTGGACATTGAGTGCAAAAGTGATAAAAAAGATGAAATCGCCCAAGTTGCCAATGAGTTTGATTCGGCAGTGAAAAAAATCAAGGAGCTTAAGCACTCACGTCAACTGCTTTTACGTGCCATTATGCATGAGCTTAAAACCCCTATTGGCAAGGGACGGCTAGTGAGTGAAATGATCCCCAATGATAAACAAAAACAACGCCTCCACTCCATTTTTGAACGGCTTAATATGCTTATTGATGAATTTGCTAAGATTGAGCAGATTGAATCTAAAAGCTTTAGTCTCTCACTCAAACCCTACAAAATGAGTGATGTACTTGATGCAAGTATCGATATGTTGATGTTGGATAATGCTCAAAAACATATCAATTTAGAGATTATAAATGATTATATGCTTGAGTGTGATTTTGAACTGCTCTCTTTGGCGATTAAAAATCTTATTGATAATGGTATCAAGTACAGCAGTGATAAAAAGGTAAATATCGTAGTTGATCATGCTATTGAAATATCCAATCGTGGAAGTGCCTTGGAAGAGGATTTACAAGAGTACTTTATTCCCTTTCGTACTAAGAGCAATGGTTTAGGATTGGGGCTTTATATTATCAAAAACATTTTGGATTTACATCAATTTGGCTTTGAGTATACTTACCAAGATGAGAGGAATTATTTTACAATCGAGCAATCCAAACAGGTAAACTGATGAAAACAATACTTAAACAACTGCTGTTTTTACCCATTGCTATCTACGCTTTTTGGTTGATATTTAAATATGAGTACCATTTGATTGATCACTTTAATCTTGTGATTCATGAGGCAGGACATATTGTTTTTGGATTTTTTGGAGAGCTGATACACTTTTTGGGTGGGACACTGCTTCAGCTTATTATGCCCCTTGCGATTGCTTATACCTTTTACAGACAAAAAGATAGATTTGAAATGTATGTGAGTTTGATTTGGTTTGGGGAGAGTATGATGTATATGGCAGTCTATATGGACGATGCCATCAAACAAAAATTGCCTTTAGTAGGTGGAGGGCAACATGACTGGACCTATCTCTTTGGCAAAGCAGGCGTGTTAGAACATTGTGAAAGCATTGCAAGTTTTTTTCACTTGGTGGCTTCGATATTGATACTCTTTATGCTCTACAAACTCTTTTTAGAAGCATTTAGTTCTCAAACTTCTCAAGGCGATTCAAACGATAACTTACCTCCCCCTCGGCGATCTCAATCACAGCAAAAAAGTTAGATGTCTCTACTAAATAGACTCCATCCTCTTGAATCTCAAAATGTTCTTTGCCTATTTTACGACCTAGTTCAATATCCTCTTCATCGCCTATGCATCTATTATTATCAAGAGCCAAATATGCAAAGGGATTCAGAGCCTTTTCATCTTCATATTTAAACTTCCCCTCATTGATACGGTGAAGCGATGAGAGTGTGGCATTGACTTCTAATTTATCAGCAATAAGTTGCCCAAGGCTTCGTATATAGGTTCCTTCACTCACCGTTGTTTCAAAGTGTACAAAGGGGTGAGAGTAGTTGAAAAGCTTGATACCATAAATTGTCGATTGAATCATTTTAAGCTCTATCTCTTTGCCTGCTCGTGCCAAATCATAAGCTCTTTGCCCATTAATCTTTTTGGCGGAGTATTTGGGTGGTAGGTATTCCAACTTTCCTACAAAGCTTTGCAACACCTCTTCAAGATAGTTTAAATCCAACTCTTGGGTTGATTCAAGATTGGAGATATGCTCAATATCCAAAGTATCCGAACTTGCCCCTAACCACAGAGTCGCCTTGTAGCTTTTGGGTGTTTTGGCTAGGAATTGAAAGAGCTTGGTATACTGCCCCGTTGCTACAATCAAACACCCCGTAGCAAAAGGATCAAGCGTACCCGAAAAGCCTACTTTTTTGGTGCCATATTTACGTTTGACATAACCCATATAGCCATTGGATGAACGAAAGATGGGTTTATTGACGACAAAGAGTCGATTAAGATTATTTGATTTTTTATTCATTATAAGTTTACCTTCAAGTCTCTACCAACTCCAGCAGGTTGATTTTAATTTTATTATAGCAAAATATTTTTGAATTGACATCTTATAACTTTTTGATTATAATAAGATAAAAAGTAAGGAGAATAATATGGCAATAGTAGCTAATAAAGCAGAAAAAATCACCGTAACCATTCCTTATGAACTCAAAAACCAACTCTATGATCTTAAAAATGAGTTGCATACTACTATGTCAGCTATCTATAAAGAGGCTCTGCAAGATTACCTCAAACGCAAAGAGCAAGAGAAGTGGGCAAATGCTGTCAATTTGATGCAAGAGGAGTATGAGAATAACCCTGAATTAAGTGACTGGCAAGAGTTTGAGGAGGAGTTTTATGACTATCAAACAGTCTGAAATATGGCTTGTGAATCTTGATCCTACCATAGGTAGTGAGATTTGTAAAACACGTCCTTGTCTTGTGATAGGAGATGACACCATCGGTAAATTGCAATCAAAGACTATCTTACCTATCACTTCATGGAATCCAATTTACAAAGATGTACCTTGGATGATAAAATGTACGCCATCTGATAAAAATCGTTTGAGTAAGACATCTACGATTGATGCCTTTCAAATTCGTAATCTTTCCACCAAACGATTTATCAAAAAGATCGGCTCAATTGATGAGGCTTTACTTTTTGAAGTACACTCTATTGTAGCTAAGACACTTAACATTCGTTATCAGCTTAGTGTTTCATAATTAGTTGGTGTTTTAAATAGGTTGCACAAATGAGCTTAATATATCTCTCTTATTTCCGCCAAAGTTGATTTTGAGTTTGTAATCTTTGCCTACTTTGGTCACAGCCTGCACACGTCCCATGCCAAAGATTTTGTGTTTAACCAAATCACCTTTTTTGTACGATGCTGATTTGGTCACTTTGAGTGAGGTGTTTTTAATCACGCCACACTCACCCAAAAAGCGACTTTTTCGCATCGCTTCTCTGCGTCCTTTGTAAAAACGGCTATCGACATAACACAAGTTTAGATTGCTTTTGGCTCGTGTGATGGCAACATAGCCCAATCTTCGCTCCTCTTCGATGTTGGTTCCCTCACCCAAGAGTGGAAAAAACTCCTCTTCAAGCCCAATCACATAGACATGCTCAAACTCTAGCCCCTTAGCAGCGTGAATGCTCATAATATTGATCTGATCCTCTTGGAGTTGGTCTTGATCACTTTGAAGGGAGATATCATTGAGAAACTCCTCTAAGCTCATTTGGGGTGACTCACCAAAGGCATCACGGTAGTATCCGTAAAACTCCTCGATATTTTTGACGCGATCATCGCCATCGATCATCTTGGCATACATCTCTTTGAGGTTGATTAGCTCATCAAAGCTATCAATCATATCCAAAGGTGAGCTTTTGGCAAGAAGTGAAAGCTCTTGAATAGAGAGGATAAAATCTTTGAGTGTGGTGGAGAGCTTTTTGCTTACCACCCCTACAAGCTCTTCGATGGGTGTGGAGTGAAGATACTCATGCAAGGAGATATTGCGGTTGTACGCCTCTTTGCTCAGTTTATCAAGCGAGACTTTGCCCACGCCCCGTTTGGGTTTGTTGATCACACGAAGAAGCGAAAAATCATCATTGGGGTTAAGGATAATACGCAAATAGGAGATGAGGTCTTTGATCTCTGCACGCTCATAAAAGCGTATCCCACCAATAAGCTTAAAAGCAAGTTTCTCTTTGGCAAAGCCATCTTCAAGCGAGCGTGAGAGGGCATTGATACGGTAGAGTACGGCTATCTCATCGGGATTGGCTCCTTTGGCGATAAGCTCATTGATCTCCCGTGCAATGGAGCGTGCTTCGTGCATCTCATCAAGGCAGTGCATCAGCTTGACCCCAATGCCTTCCCCCTTGTGAGAGACAAGCTCTTTTTGGAGACGTTTGCTGTTGTGTTCGATAAGTTGATTGGCAGCTTCTAAAATAGGGCTTGTGGAGCGGTAGTTGGTTTGAAGTTTGACCACCTTGGTATTATCAAACTGCTGATCAAACTCCAAAATATTACGGATATTAGCACCCCTCCATCCATAGATACTCTGATCATCGTCACCCACCACACAGAGGTTGCCATGTTCACTAGCAAGGAGTTCGAGGATTTGAAACTGCAACTCATTGGTATCTTGGTACTCATCAACCATAATGTATTGATAACGATTGCTTGTCTCTACCCTAATATCGTCGTGTTTATCAAGGATTTCAAAAGTGAGCATCAGCAGATCATCAAAATCCACCAAGTTATTATCGATAATGTTCTCTTGATACCGCTCATAGACCAATGCAGCTTTTTTATAATCTTCTAGTTCGGCACTCTTTTTTGCCATGGTAGGAGAGACTAGAGAGTTTTTGTATTTGCCAATTTCACTTAGAATAAAAGGGATATTGGTATCAATCCGAAGCTCTTTGGCAATCTGCTTGATAAGGCGTTTACGATCATCGCTATCGATAATGACAAAGTTATTTTTACGCCCCAATTTATCGATATGAAACTTTAAAAAAAGCAGTCCAAATTTATGAAAGGTCAGAAGCTGTGGCGGATAAGAGTAGTTGCCCTCCATCATCCCTAAGGCACGCTGTCGCATCTCAGAGGCTGCCTTGTTGGTAAAGGTCAGGGTTAGTGTAGAGCGAGGATCAACCCCCACCATACCAATAAGATAAGCCAAACGAGCCGTAATGGTCTTGGTCTTCCCACTCCCTGCCCCTGCTAAGATAAGCAATGTACCATCAATATGCTGCGCAGCCTCACGCTGAGAAGGGTTTAAATCCTCTAAAATCTGTTCCATATCCACCTGACTTTTATATTTGAGTAATGTAGTAAATTATATCGATAAAATGGTTAAGGTGAGATTTTACAGCTTTTGAGATTTTTATTTCAAATTATAGTTTAGCAAAATTTTATGTTTGTATATTAGGTATGTTATGTTGGTTTTGGTATAATGTTTTCTGTTAAGTAATTATGGAGTTATTAATGAAAAACTATATCTTGTCTCTTTTAGTTTTATTCTTATTGGTTTCGTGTACAAGTACGTTACCTAAAAGTAAAGTATTTAACACTCTTAGAACAGATGGTGTATATGTTGAAAAGGTTCCTCGTGCTAATGGGAATAAGCTTAAATTGAAGTTTTATAATCCCTCGACAACGAGTAAATCAAAAATGCGGGTTTTGATATCAGGTTTAAACTTAGCGATGCCCCGAATTATTACTCAATCTAAATATGATACTTCATTTATAGTGTCCTCGAATCGAAATGCGATTCAGTATAGAGTGACAAAAGGGCGTATGGGAATTTCAATGATACATAATCTCTCAGATTTTGTGTTTATAAAAAAATAGTAAAGTGATAAATGGGTATAGTTGATACTCATTTGATCTATTCACCTAATCATTCTTTTTTTGAAGCATTTTATTGGCTTCCAAATGAGAATGTAGATTATGATCGTTTCTATATACGAACAGGTGCAGTAGAAACAAAAGATGCACATAACGCTAGAGAGTATATGGAAAATAAAGTAATTCCTGAGTTTATTACATGGGCGAATCAAATTATAAGTTTGCCTAGTAACAGTCCAAAATTTCAAGAAGAGCTTCATTATGCAAGAGTATTTAAATAGCTCTATATTTCGGGTTTAACATAAAAATTGGAGCAAAAGTATGAAATTTAAACCTATATACATTTTTCACATCATAATGCTTATCATATTAATTTATCCTATGGTACATATCCGAAAAGGAGTATCTGTTACGTGCTGTTGTCCTTGTGACAATATCAATTCAAGCTATAGCCTAGGTAAAGATAATACCTATCAAGATACATTTTTATCTGTTATCTATTCACCAATAATAGTTCCGACACTCTACTTTAGTGAATTGCTACTTAAAAAGTATTCAAACAAATATGGTGTCGAAGTATATGAGTCTGCTAATATAGTGTTGTATGCTCAATTTTGTCTTGATAATCAAAAAAATGAAAAGAAAAAACTTAAAAGAAAAGTTACAAATTATTATGACTCTTATAATTTTAGTAGTTTGTACTTTTTTATCACTTTAAATATTGTTGTTTCTTATATTATCTGGGTTTATATTATTAGTAAACTCAAAAAATATAAAACAGCAAGAGGAGTTTTACTTGGAGTACTTATATCTCTATTAGCATATATATACTTCATGTATATTATGACTATAGAGAGTATGGACTCTATACCCTACATTCAATATATGGAACAGTACTCTAAAAATAAAGAGACTAGTTTTGTGATTGAGTGGGATGAAATAAATAAGAATTAACAACTTGTAACTTATATCTATTGGAGATACCCCCTATGAAATGTATAAAATGTCTAATTTGTGATACTCTATGTGATAGTTTTGAAGATACGAAGAGAGGGGTACTCTATTTTGAGTGTCCTACATGTCATTTTATCATGAAATCCAAAGAGCATTTTAGTAGTTTGGATACGCAAAAAGAGCGGTATGATTTGCATATTAACAGTGAGGAGGATGAGGGGTATCAAGAGTATTTTCAACGCTTTATCGATTTTGCACTGAGCGATATACCCAAGCCTAAAAGCGTTTTAGATTTTGGTTGTGGGGCAAGTTCGCTTTTGGCACAGATGATGCAAAAAGAGGGGATAGCCTGTGATTTTTATGATCCTATCTATCATCCCAATGAGCATTATAAAAATGAAACCTATGATGTGATTACTTCGGTAGAGGTCTTTGAACATCTGCATGACCCAAAAGCCACACTAGAGATGCTAATCCAATCTCTCAACCCAAAGGGATATATTGCCTTGCAGAGTGCTTTTCATCCTCATAATAGAGATAAATTTCTAAAGTGGTACTACCCTCATGACCCTACGCATATCGTTTTTTACTCTCTCACTTCTTTTGAAGCCCTTGCCAAGAGGGTCGATATGTCGATTGTGGCGACTAACTCAAAAAATATGGTGTTGTTACAGAAGTTGTAGTGTATAATTCCACAATTTACGCAAAAAGGTTGCCTCAATGCCATTTTCTTCTCTTGGACTTCACCCTGATATTACCAAAGCTCTTAAGCAACAAGGCTACTCCAAACCCACAGAGATACAAACCAAACTTATTCCTGCACTTTTGAGTGGTCGCGATGTCTTGGCAGGGGCTCAGACAGGTACGGGCAAGACAGCAGGGTTTGTCACCCCCATACTCCATCAGATGATGCAAGGTAGAGCCATAGATGCTCCGCATTATGTGCAGACACTTATCCTAGTCCCCACCCGTGAACTTGCCAAACAAGTAGGCGAGGCTACCCAAGCGTATGCTCAGTTTTTGTCTTTGCGTTCTATGGCTCTCTATGGTGGCAAACCCATAACATCACAAGCCAAAAGGCTTAGTGAGGGGGTGGATATCCTCATCGCTACACCAGGGCGGCTTATTGAGCACCTCAACCAAAATAACCTTAACCTTCAAGGGGTGCGTCACTTTGTGCTTGATGAAGCCGATACCATTTTGGATATGGGCTTTATCCGTGAGGTATCGCAGATCATTCGAGAGCTTACCCCCAAACGCCAAAATATCCTTATCTCCGCGACCCTCTCAGGCTCACTCAAAGAGCTTAGCCAATCACTATTAAGCCGTCCACTGCGTATCGAAGTAGCTTCAATGGGCAGTACGGTAGAGAAGCTCAAACAGGTACTCTACCCTGTGGAAAAGAGCAAAAAATTAGAGCTTCTCTCCTATCTGATTGGTTCACGTAATTATCAACAAGTTTTGGTCTTTGTCCGCAAAAAATCAGAGGCTGTAGAGGTGAGCCAAGAGCTTATTGCTAGTGGGCTTAAAACTGCGTCTATTCATGGGGATAAAAGTGTGGGGGCTAGAAGCCGAGCATTGAGTGACTTTAAAGCCAAAAAGGTTAGGGTATTGGTTGCTACAGATATAGCGGCACGTGGTTTGGATATCAAAGGTTTGGATGTGGTAATTAGCTACGATATTCCCCATGTCGTGCAAGACTATATCCACCGAATAGGACGTACGGGAAGAGCAGGGCGTGAGGGATTAGCCATCACTCTAAGCTCACACGAAGAGTCTGTGGCACTCAAAGATGTCGAGCGAATGCTAGGCAAAGCACTGCCTAGAGAGATCATTGAGGGCTACGCCCCACCCCATGCCCAGGCTCTCAAAGGAGCTAGAAAAAGCAACAGTGATAAAAAGCCCAAAACAGCAGGGGCTTTTGGTAAAAAAAGAGAGAAAAAAAACACAACAAAAAAACGTAAGACAACCAAGAGGGATAGATATTGATACTATCGCTCCTCCCACTCCATCTTGCTAATATTACGCGCACTCTTATCAAACTCAATGCCTACAAGAAAGATGGGTAGATTATCACTAAGATATTTTTGGTGATAGTTTTTGGCTTTGATTTGCTCTAAAGCGTTGTTATTACCTTCAACTTTAAACTCTATCACATAGATGGCATTATCCATCTTGATGGTTATGTCAATCCTGCCTCTGTTGGTGACATCTTCGCCAATCACTTCAATACCCAATGATTTGATATAGCTGTAAAATATCGAGACATAGTACCCCTCATACTCATACATCTTGTTTTTGGTAAAGAGATTATAGGGAATTGAGGCGTAGAGTGAAATAAGCTGTTTTTGAAGCTCTTGCATATTATTTTCAAGCAATGCTTCATAGAGATTATCTTGAAGTTGCACCGAGTTGTGAATACGACTCATGTAATCTGCTACAGAACCTAGTAGTGATACACGTACCTCTTGATTGGGGATAGAGAGGGTATATTTGATTCCTCTTGGTGTCTCTTGGGATTTGATAATCGTAAGATAGCCTGTCTGCCACATCAACGTTTCTACCTCGATATAGTCGACATCAAAACTATCAAGCATCTTTCTATCTTTGAGCATATATTCAAGGTTGGGTAAGAAGTAGTTGTTTTTTTCGATGAGTTTAAGTAAAAAGGTAGGCGTAGCGGTACTAAACCAATAGTTATCATAGACAAAGCCTTTTTGAATAAAGAGCAGTATATCAAAGGGATTATAGACTCCTTCACCAAGCCATTTATAACCATTGTACCACTTTGCAATTTTGGCAAAATCTTGCCCCTGCAAATGCTCTTGAAAGCTTGTCTCTACATCGTTTTGGGTATAACCACAAATGGTAGCATAGCTTCTATCAAGAGTAATGTCATTAAGGTTATTTAGTCCAGAAAAGAGACTTACTTTACTAAACTTACTCACCCCTGTAATAAAGACAAACTTCAAAAACTCATCGGCTCCTTTGATGACAGAGTAGAAGTTTTTAAGCTCATCTCTCATCACTCGTGCTACTTGGCTATCTTCGATATTATCAAGGATGGGTTTATCGTATTCATCTATAAGGATAACTACTTTTTGATTATGTTTTTGATAGGCCTTGATAATAAGTTCACGAAAACAAAACGATACATCTTCTACCTCTTGGCACTCTACTTCTAGGGCATTTTGATTCTCTTTGAGAATATTAAATATTTTGGCTTCCAATGCGTCTTGGGTAGAGAATTTACCATCATTAAAGCTTATGCGTATCACAGGATACTCTACAAACTCATACTTATCATAGATATGTAGCCCCTTAAAGAGCTCTTTTTTGGCTTCAAAGATAGTGCGAAGGGTATCTAAAAAGAGTGACTTACCAAAACGGCGAGGACGGGAGAGGAAGTAGTATCCTCCTCCATTTTCAATCAAATCAAGTGCAATACCGCTCTTATCGACATAGAGATAGTTGCCCTCTATAATCTTTTCAAAAGTGGAGATACCAATGGGGAGTTTTTTCATCGCTAAACCTCTTGTGTATTGATAGGGATATTATAGCATAAGTGCTTATTTCATTGTCATTAATATCTATTAAGTATATTTTAGATAAAATCTTAGCCTTATGTATTATAAAGAAGAAAGTTTGATGGAGTAATAAATTATGTTTGATACCTTAACGGATAGTTTTAAAAATGCGATTGGAAAGATTCGTTTCCATGATGATGAGAAGGCACTTAAAAAAGCACTAGCAGAACTTAAAAAATCATTATTAAAAGCCGATGTTCACCATAAAATCGTAAAAGAACTCCTCGCAGTTGTGGAGGTAGAGACCAAAAAAGCAGGAATTGGGAAAGATCAATTTCTTAAAGCACTCCATGATGAGCTTGTTAAAATTTTGACGGTTAATGGCAATCAAGGATTTGTTTTTGCTCCAAAGCCTCCGACTGTTGTATTGATGATCGGATTGCAAGGTAGTGGTAAGACCACCACCACGGGGAAACTGGCCTATTTTCTTAAAGAGCAAAAAAAGAAAAAAGTATTGATTGCTGCAGCCGATTTACAAAGACTTGCTGCCGTGGAGCAACTCCGACAGATCACAAATCAAATCGAAGTCGATTTGGTAGCGGATGAAGATAAAAAACCTCAAGAGATTGTTAAAATTGCACTTGAAAAGGCCCAAAAAGAGCTTTATGATGTGGTATTGATCGATACTGCGGGACGATTGGCGATTGATGAAGAGCTAATGGATGAGCTTGCATCCGTCAAAAAGGTAGCCAATCCTGATGAGCTTTTTTATGTAGCGGACTCCATGACGGGTCAAGATGCTATTCGAACGGCAACGACCTTTAAAGAGAAGATTGGTATCACAGGAGTAGTACTCTCCAAGTTTGATGGTGATAGCAAAGGTGGGGTTTCACTTGGTCTCTCCAAGCAAGTAGGTGTGCCGTTGCGTTTCATTGGTTCGGGTGAGAAGATGCCTGACCTTGATCAATTTATCCCTGATAGAATTGTAAAACGATTAATGGGTGGGGGTGATATTGAATCACTTGCTGAGAAAACTGCTGCCGTTATCGATGAAAAAGAGGCAAAAAAGCTTACAAGTAAGATCAAAAAAGGGCAGTTTAACTTCAATGACTTCTTGACACAAATGGAGCAGATGAAGAAAATTGGTTCGATGAAATCAATGTTAGGTATGATTCCTGGTATGAGTGGCATGGCAAAACAGCTAGGAGATATGGATTTGGATAACTCCTCTGAAGTCAAAGCCATCAAAGCGATGATCTCATCCATGACAGCCAAAGAGAGAGAAAATCCAGACCTACTCAACAATAGCCGAAAACGAAGAATCGCAGCAGGTGCAGGTATGGGACAAGTACAAGTCAATCGTATTATGAAGCAGTTTAAGAGTGCAGCCAAGATGGCAAAAAAACTCTCGGGCAAAAATGGCATGAAACAGATGCAAAATATTATGCAACAGATGCAAGGTGGCGGTGGGGTTCCTAGGTAAACCTCCTTCCTACGATATTTTGTAGGAAGATGCACCAACTATTTTTATGGAGTATTTATGTACGCTATTCTCTTAATTCTGACACCTTTCATCGCTTTAGTTATTCAAATAATAATCAAAGTTTATTACAAGCAACCTTATTCTTATATCACTTCTTTAAAATTTACAAGTATCAGTATTATCCTTGGCTATTTTTTTACAAATTTATGGATTATTGTATTGGTCAAAATGGGAAATGCTACAATGATTTATACAGCACCAATAGCAGGTACAATGTTTACACTCTTTTTACTCTTTCTATTTTTTTTAAAATCAATTAAGAAAGAGATTGACTCATAATTTACACTCAGACTAAGTTTGATAGCGTGTGTCAATATTGAGTATGATGAAACTTATCTTACTTCCTGGGCTTGATGGTACAGGTGAGCTTTTTGAGCCTTTTATCAATGAGCTTCCTGCTACTCTTGATGTAGAAACCATTGCTTATCCTACAGAGCCAACACTTAGCTATAATGAACTGCTTGCGTATGTTGAAATTCAACTTCCCAAAGAAGATTTTATAATTATTGCAGAGTCTTTTTCAGGTTGGATTGCCTATCAAATTGCTCTTCAAAACTTTGTTCATCTACGATCTATTATTTTTGTGGCTACGTTTTTACAACCTCCAAAACTACTCAAGTTTAGCAAGTTTTTTCCACTACGCTTGATTGCCTCTTTGTCTATTCCTAGGATAATCATCAAACACTTACTTCTTGGAAAAAAAGTAGAGGATCACCGTATCACATTTTTTCAACAAACAATAGATAAAGTACCTTCAAATATTATCGTATTTAGACTTCAAGAGATTGCTCAACTCTCTCTATCTCAGGATATTTCAAAATTAGAAGTTAGCTATATCAAAGCCATAGATGATAAGCTTGTGGAGAGTCAATGTATTGCACAGTTTAAAGCGTGTTTTGCTAGGGTTATGGTCGATGAAGTCGATGGTGGACACTTGATACTGCAAGCCAATCCCCAAGAGTGTGCTAAAATTGTAATGAATAGAATGCGTAAGAGTAAAATAAATTAAGCTTATTATATTTTTTACGATGCATCCTTCAGGTTTTTATTAGTAATATTTGCTATAATACGCGTCTTAAAACTCTTAAAGTATTGATGACTCTATTTGTATAAACAGAGCTGTGAATACTTTGAAAATCAAAATATTACACAGAAAAAGGAAAGATAAATGACAGTAGTTAGACTTACAAGAATGGGAAGAAAGAAAAAGCCATTTTACAGAATCGTAGTAACAGATAGCAGAAAAAGACGTGATGGTGGTTGGATTGAATCAATTGGTTACTATAACCCAGTTTCAGCAAACAAAGATTTAGTAATTGATAGAGAGAGATTAAACTACTGGACAAGCGTTGGTGCACAAATGAGTCCAACTGTTGCTCGATTAGCTAAAAAGTAAGGGTTCATATGGTAGAAGAGTTTATAGCTTCATACGCTAGACTTCTTGTAGGCTCTCCTGATAGTATTAGCGTTGAGGTTGATAGTATAGATGATGCTCTTGATGAGATCACCATCTATGCCTCTAGTGATGACATCGGTAAGCTTATTGGTAAAGAGGGGCGTATGATAAACTCTATCAAGACCTTTATATCAGGATGCAAAGCAAAGGGTGGCAAAAATTATCGCATTAATGTCAAACCCATCTAAGGTATACTCTCCACAATGAAATCAAATCAATTTTTTATCGCTCAAGTGGGCAAGACTGTTGGATTATGGGGTGATCTTAAGATTCACTTTCATACCGATTTCCCTGAGCAGTTTGAGGTAGGCAAGCACTTTGATAGCTCTCGTGGGAGCTTAGAGATCATTGCTATTGACTTTAATCGTTCTTTGGTGCGTTTTCGTGGGTATGAGGGTGTTGATATTGCTAAAAAGCTTACCAATGCCAAAATTTACACTTCGTTAGAAGATACCAAAGCCAATTGCAAACTCGATGAGGGGCAACACTTTTGGTTTGATATCATGGACTCCATGCTCTATGATGGTGAAGAGCTATTAGGAAAAGTAGTTGATATTCAAAGAATTTTGGATCTTGATTACCTGCAAGTTGAGACCAGTGCTAAGCTTATTGAAGCAGGTCTTGCCAAGAGCTTTTTAGTGCCTTATATCGAGCGTTATATTGAGCGTGTTGATAGCAAGCTCAAAAGTATTTATACCCACGATACCAAAGATATATTAGAAGCCAGTTAGCTTAAGGATAACAAACTGTTATACAAGTTTTGAACTTTTATAAATTCTTATCTACTCTTTCATTTAGTTATTGTTATAATCTCTTCTATAGTTTTTATTGTACTCGCTAAGACGAAGGTATTTAAGAATAAACTTCGTGCAATGTGTACTTTATAGATATACTCAGGAGAAAACAGTGATCGAGAAAGTAAGAGTCAAACACTTTACTGTGCTTGATGATGAAATAATTGAGTTTGCACAAGGACTTAATGTTGTTATTGGTGAAAATGGTGTAGGGAAAAGTCATATTTTAAAACTTGTATATGTTTTGGTATCTGTACTTCATCAATCTAAAATTGCATCAATTCTACCAAATAAACAGACTCTACAGAAAATGATAGCTGAAAAACTTCTTAATGTTTTTAGACCAGACACACTAGGTAGACTGGTTCGTCGAGGTCGCGGTAGGCAAAGATGTGAAATCAAAATATTTTTTACCAATAGTCGCAATAATCTATCTTTTGATTTTTCATCCGCAAGCAAAACGGATGTGAATATTACTCAAATGCCAAGTAGCTTTTTAGAGGATGCACCTATCTTTTTTCCTACACGGGAAGTTTTATCTATTTTTCCTGGTTTTGCAGACCTTTATAGAAACAAACATATTGAATTTGATCAAACTTATTATGACCTCTGTTTAGCCTTAGAAGCGACACCATTAAGAGGTCCAAGATTTAATGATGTTAAACCACTACTAGAACCACTTGAAACACTTATTGGCGGAACGGTTAAAGTAGATAATGGACGTTTTTATTTAGCGATACCAAGTAAAGGAAATATGGAAATATCTTTAGTTGCTGAGGGTATACGCAAAATAGCTATGTTGGCTTATTTAATTACGAACGGTGCATTAAAAGATAAAGGAACTCTATTTTGGGATGAGCCTGAAACCAATCTCAATCCTAAACTTATTAAAGAGGTTGCCAAAGCACTCATAGCCTTAGCTAAATCTGAAATTCAAATATTTATTGCTTCACATAGTCTATTTTTACTGCGTGAACTTGAAATTCTTTTATCCTCTGATGGAGAAGATAATCAAGTCTTACAAAAATATTTTGTTTTGAGTCATAATGATGACCGTGTTGAGTTGATACAAAGTGATAATATAAATGAGCTAGAACCTATTGTCTCTTTGGATGAGGCACTTGCACAATCTGATCGTTATTTGGATTTGGATTAAGTTTATGTCTCAAGAGATCAAAGAGGGTGAGATTCCAAATCAACTGACATTTACTTTTCCTGATAATTGGGATATTTGTAAATTTGATGATACGAAGTATTATAGAGAAAAAATTGAAAAATTAGATGGTATAAAATCTGTAGATATTATTGCAAATGATGGTGGGGCATTGCAATTTATAGAAGTTAAAGATTTTCGTCATCATAGAATTGAGAATAAAGAGAGACAGAAGAGTGGTGAGCTAACTATTGAAGTATCACAAAAGTTTGTCAATACACTTTCCGCACTTATTGGAGCTAATAGATTGAATCTGAGTGATTTTGCACCTTATTATACTCCACTGCTAAGTTCACTAGATCAAAAAATTACGGTTATTTTGTTTATTGAGAGAGATGAAAGAGAACACACTTTGCAACGAAATAAAATTACATTAGCTCATTTACAACAAAAGTTAAAAAAACTGCTCATCGCTTACAACATTCAATGTAAAGTTTATGACAGAGATAAATTACCCCAACAGGTAGAATGGACAGTTCAATAAAAAAGGAAATACTACCATGCGTTTTAGTTTTGTAACACTCTTTCAAAATATTATAGAGGGCTACTTTAGTGACTCTATTTTGGCTCGTGCCATCCAATCTCAAAAAATTTTCATTGACTTTTTCAATCCTCGTGACTATACTACCGATAAACATGCACGTGTGGATGCACCTATGGTTGGTGGAGGGGCAGGGATGCTGATGAGTCCTCAGCCTCTCTTTGATACCTTTGATGATATTATCTCCACTTCACCCAATGCCCATATTGTTTTTTTATCCCCTGTAGGTAAACCCTTTACTCAAAATGATGCCAAACGACTTGCCCAAAAAGAGCATATTGTACTTGTTAGTGGTCGCTATGAGGGGATTGATGAGCGTGTGATCGAAAAATATGCGGATGAGATGTTTTCGATTGGGGATTATATTTTGACAGGTGGAGAGCTTGCAAGTATGGTGGTGTGTGACGCAGTGAGTCGCAATGTGCAAGAGGTACTAGGGAATAGTGAATCTTTGGCAATAGAGAGCTACGAAGAGGCTCTTTTGGAGGCACCTTCTTTTACAAAACCTCTTAACTATAAAAACTACTCAGTTATTTTAGAATATTCTAAGGGCAATCATAGTAGAATTGCGGACTTAAAAAAAAGACTATCTGAGTCGAAGACAAAATATTTTCGACCAGACCTATATAAGATAGTTAAACAAAAAGGCAAATGATGAGAAATAAGTATATAGAAAACTTTGAAAACGCTCAAATGGAAGGTAAAAATATTCCTGAGTTTAAAGCAGGGGATACATTAAGAGTTGGTGTTAATATTAAAGAGGGTGATAAGCAAAGAGTTCAAAACTTTGAAGGTGTATGTATTTCTGTAAGAGGTGAAGGTACAGGTAAAACTTTCATGGTAAGAAAAGTTGGTGCTAACGGTGTAGGTGTTGAGAGAATTTTCCCAATCTTCTCTGATAGCGTTAAGAGTATCGAAGTTCTTAGAAGAGGACGTGTTAGACGATCTAAGCTTTTCTATCTTAGAGACCTCAAAGGTAAAGCAGCAAGAATTAAAGAGCTTAGAAGAAAATAATTCTAACCTCTTTATCTCTCTTTCCATCCTCCCGATGGGAAGAGTATTTCATCTATAAACCAACAACAATATTTAAAAACTTCTCTATCTACCGTAACTATAAAACACTTTTCGATAAAATTAGCCTATAAGATTACTTATCTAGGATGACAATGAATTTTTTCAAACGCTTTTTTCATAAAATATTAATGGCACTGCAATTGGTATTGATCCTTCTTTTTATTGTTTTTGAAGAGATCATTTGGGAGGGAATTGCCCAACCCATCTACAACTATGTACACTCTCTCAATATTGTCAAACGACTTGAAACTCATCTTGCCAAAGTCAATGCCTATGTAGCCCTCTTTATCTTTGTGACACTTCTTATTATTGTAGAGGTAGCAGGATTGCTCGCAGGGGTACTTTTTGTCAAGGGACAAATCCTTGTAGGGGGGACGCTCTATATCGCCAAGATTCCACTTGCTGCATTTACGTTTTGGATATTCAAAGTGACCAAGTTTAAGATGCTCTCCTTTGGTTTTGTAGCGTGGATATACAAACGTATCATCGCCTTTATGAATTGGATCAAAGATTTAGAGACCTATCAAGTACTGATGCAGAGACTCAAAACCATCAAAGCTTTGCTCAAAAGCTCTTTTCTTGCTTTTAAAAATCGATTTTTTCCAAAAAAGAGTGCTTTTGTAGAGAAATTCAAACAGATGTATCGTGCCATCAAGGGTCGATTACAGACAACACAAAAGAGTAGTGATGAGACGGACAAGACGCAAAAGTAGTAACAGTAACAACAAATCACTCTATATCTTTTTGGGTATTTTGGTTGTTTTGGTCATCCCACTCTTTTTTGAGCAGAGTCGTACTTTTGTTATTGCCCTTTTATGGCGTAGCTTTTTCTTTCTCAAACAGCATATTGTAGCCCTCTTTGTATCGTTTTTTTTGATCAATGGTAAATTTATTTGGTTGTTGTTTCTTAAAAAGCTAACCGTACTTACGACCATTGGATTAGGCAAACGCTATGTGACTGAAAAAATCATCATGCACAACTTCCAACGGCATTTTTTACGCCACCTCAGTGATGAGATTGGCATTATCAAAGAGCATCTTGCCAAAGCTTTTAGACGCTCTCCTATTATGAAAAAGGTACTTGCCATTCTTGCTTTTATTGCGTCGATGAGTTATGTAACTAAGTTTATGGGACTCTTTTTGGCTCTGAAGGTACTGCTTGCACGGATGTGGAGTTTTCTCTTGGCTCTCTTTTTAAAAATTGGAACCACCACAGCATACTTTTTTACCGATTATTTATGGAATAGCTTTATTGCTCCACTTATTGAAATTCTGATCTTCTCTTGGCTTATTGAATTGCTTGAACGTATCCCCACATTCAAACGTTGGTTTGCCAAAATTTACGATATGTTACGTTTTGTCTTTAATGGGTTTGAGAATCTACTTGAACGCTTTTTGCATCTTCCTATCAAACGCTTTTTGGCAGTCATCGTTCGACGTATCCAGCGAAAAATCCGCAAAATGACCAATACGGAGATACTCTCACCCTATGAGAAGATTTTAGATCAACGAGCCAATCGTCTTAGTTTGCATGAAAAAATCCTTGATAAACGCAAAATTTATCTTGAAAGCCTCACAGAACCCTATACAAAGGTATCTGCAATCCAAAAGATAGCCCATAAACGCCAACATAACCCTCCAAGATATCAAAAGATCAAAAAGCAAAAAAGGCTCTATAAAGGGTAGTCTATTGCATAATATAGAGGGCTATCTCATCACTGAGTAGATAGTCTACATTATAATAGATACTCTTTTCTAAAATCAACTTTTTCTCATCTACCAGAATATTGGCTCTCTCTTGCATTGCAGAACTAAGGATATTTTTATCAATGCCTACTTGGCAACGCAGTCCCAAAAATATCTTTTCCAATAAAATATCTTCATTGTTTAACGCTTCTATCTTTTTGTGCAGAGGGTTATCGATATATGCATCTAAGTTGTTATGAGGGTAAAGGCGTTGTTTATTTACAAAGCCCACCGCTCCTGCACCCACTCCAATATAATCTTTAAGCTCCCAATAGCCGATATTATGTCGTGATTGATAGGAGCCATAGTTTGAGACCTCATACTGTTCAAATCCCCGTGCCGTAATCTCATCACGTATCAAATGAGCAATCTCTAAGTTTTCCACTCGCATTGAGGGTTTATTTTCAAAGTGAGTATGGGCTTCAATGGTCAGTTCATAAGCTGAGATATGGTTGATGGGCAGTTCAAAGGCTTGGTTAATATCGCCTAAAAGTAGCTCTTGGGTATCACCTGAGACATTGTAGATAATATCAAGGGAGATATTTTCAAATCCTATTTTATGAGCATTCGCAATTGCTTCTATTGCAATTTGGGGCGTATGCGAACGGTTAAGGAGTTTGAGCTTGGCTTCATCAAAGCTCTGCACCCCAAAGCTCATACGATTAACTCCCAAATTCCTCATCCCTTCTAGCCAAGATAGAGTAGCTGAGTTGGGATTGGCTTCGCTTGTAATCTCACACCCTTCTTGCAAATAGCCATTAAGCATCGCAAACATTGGTTTATAGGCTTGGGGTGAGATAGTTGAGGGCGTACCTCCTCCAATAAAAACCGACTCAATAGAGCCTTGTTCAATGCTTTGCAGTTCGTGGGCTAGTTGTTTTATGAGAGCCTTCATATAGTCACTTTTACTTTGGCTTCTATCGGTAAAAGAGTTAAAGCTACAGTAGTGGCACTTGGAGTCACAATAGGGGATATGGATATAGAGGAGCATTATTTATCTTTGGTCTAGTCGTGCAAGTGTATCGTAAAAGTATTCACTCAACTCTTGGCTCTGTTTGCTGTAAAAATTTTTACTTTGCTCCAAATCATTTAAAGCACTGCCCGTTGTAAAGACACGATAAACTTGCATCTATCTTCTATCTTTTAATTCATCAAGAGTGTAAAGCTTTTCCTTGGATAAATTTTTGGCTCTTTGTTCTAAAATATCTTTATGCCAATCAGGTGAGGGGGGTGGAGTCTTCTCTTCAATACAAAGTGATTGCCATAAAAGTTCCATCAACTCTATCTTTTCATTGGTAGGCATATTGTGAATATCATTGAGAGACATAACCTATCCTTTTTTTAACTTTATTATAGCATAATTTTTTATCCTCTTTAGAGTAGAGCAATTTCAATCCAAACCTCTTAACCAAAATAGGTTACAATTCTCTTTTGAAGGAGTCTACAATGATACTCAATCTACTAGGCATAATGCTTGTGATGTATGTGATATGGAAAGCCAGTGATGGGTTTGAATCAGCGTCCAACTATTTGGGGCGTAATATGAGTGATGGGGTCAAGGGGGCTACGATCAATGCCATTGGTAGCTCACTGCCTGAACTCATGACTGCCATGATAGCCTTATTGTGGTACAACGATAGAGATGGCTTTGGCTTTGGGGTGGCGGCAACTGCGGGGAGTGCCTTGTTTAATACCTTTATTATTCCTGCGGTGGTTATCCTCTCGGTGGTACTCTTTACCCATGTCAAAAAGATACGCATATCTAAAAAAGTCGTCTTGCGTGATGGACTTTTTTTACTAATGGCAGAGTTTTTACTTATTGTATTGCTTACAGGTGGAGAAATAACGTTTGTGCATGGATTGATAATGCTCTTTTCATATGGTATCTATGTATCTTATACCTTGCTAAGTATGCAAAAGCAGGAGAATAGTAGCTGTGATGAGAGTGACTTTTTGGAGTATCAGATTGAACGAAGCAAGTGGATGAGCATGATTCATATCGATTTACGCCATCTCTTTTTGGGCAAGAGGGAGCTAAATACCTTTAATAGCGTAGTCCTTCTCATTGGCTCTATTGTCGTCATTGGTATTGCCTGTCACTTTTTGGTAGGCTTTACCTACTCTATTGGCGATGCGATGAATCTCAATGTCTTTTTTATTTCTGTGATTTTAGCGGCTGCTGCGACAAGCATACCCGATACTATTTTGAGTATGAAAGATGCCCAAAACGGCAACTACGATGATGCTACCTCCAATGCTTTGGGATCTAATATCTTTGATGTCTTGGTATCGCTTGGGTTGCCAATAGTGATTTATACCATGATGAATGGTTCCATTGTGATAGAGGCTCACTCCGCAGAGCTTATCTCAGAGTTGAGAATTTATCTCTTTTTACTTACCATGATTGCCTTTTTGTTTTTGCTCTTTTCCAATCATCTCTCACTGTGGAGTGGACTCTTTTTGATAGGGGTCTACCTGCTCTTTGTGGTCTATATCTATGGCAAAGCCTACGAGCTAGAGTATGCCAAAGTGATTTCAGAGTATCTAAGCATCATCTCACAGCATATCCCACACTTTATCTAGGCAATAGGATGTACAAAAAAGAGAGACTCTATCTATCAGACCTACTCCCTGAGCCTGTCATCTCCTACCCCTCGTATTATGTGCTCAGCAGTACCATGTTCAAAAACGAAATGTTGCACTCTGCCATCATCGACCTACACTCCATGGAGTTTGATTTTTACACCACTCCACAAAGCTACGATCAGATCTTTACTATGCTTGCTTCAGGGGCATTTCCCATCTACAAAGAGCAATACATCGTAGGCTACTTTGGCAATAAAATGATGTTTTTAGAATCCCAAGGATGGAAAGCAATGCCCCTCACGCAAGATGTGTTTAAGTTGGAGAATTGGTTGGTGGGGTAGAATTAGAGGTGATAAATATGCTTAAGTTGTGTAACTTGAAGTGCTAAAGGAGGGTTTGTGGATACCTTAAAAGGTATCCTTACATTACACGTTCTAAAATCTCAAAACTTTAATTAAATATCAAAATACCAATAGAACACTACGAAGCTGGAGAGATTGTGAAACAACACTCTAAACCCAACCTTAAATGGCTTGATTTGGATGAATATCTTACCCCAATAATAC
>Ga0193954_1000517_pt1 | contig 22397 bp, 20 predicted proteins | sample BB_5_MG_FD_140340 | JGI IMG/M metagenome (GOLD analysis project Ga0193954, IMG submission 140340) | Microbial mat bacterial communities from the Broadkill River, Lewes, Delaware, United States - BB_5_MG | ecosystem: Environmental > Aquatic > Freshwater > River > Microbial mats | place: USA...
AAATATACAAAATGTCCGAAAGTAATTTCCGGACATTTTGAGAATTATGTTTGTTAGTTTAGAACGCATTTTGAGACGCTGTGTACGTCCATCCAAATACACTTGTGTTAGCACCAGTTGTTGCTTGTGTTTCAGTAATAGCGGTTGCGTTATCAGTGAATTTTGCTTGGTTAGCATCTGCTTGAATGATATCAGCAAGAGCAACTCCTGTAGGTAGAACAATTTCCCAGTTAGAAAACGTTAATCTATCATTAGCAAATTCTGTATGTGAGTCATCACCACTAATTCTTACTGTAGATTCAGTTCCAAAGTTGTAAACTAAAATATTATTTAAGTTAGCAATTAAACCGTCTCTACAATCTGCGATATAGCTAGAAGTTGTAGGATCACCAATTAAAGTAATATTGCTCATTGTATAACCATCTTCTGTTGCTACAGATCCTTCAGGACCATCTAATTCTAATGCGCTACCAGATTCACTTCCTTGAATAACTAAGGCGTTATTTACAGATCCTGACCAAGCTTGATCAGCATCTAAACCATCATCACCATTACCCCAAGTAATTAAGTTTGTAGCATTTACAGTTCCACCGAACCACTCAAAACCATCATCTTGATTTGCAACAACTTCAATATGATCTATTACAGTTCCGTTACCAACTCCTCCCATTGTAACACCATTAATTTCATTGTCAGACCCGATAGTAATACCACCATGTCTTACTGAAATGTACTTATATACACCTGAGTTATCATTAGCATCCGTACCACCATATTGACCGTAAGGCTCAGTTGCAGGAATACCTTCTATTTGCGCAGTTTCAACATCTCCACTAACAGAGATAGGTGCACGACCTAAGATGATTAATCCACCCCAAAGACCTGTATCGTTTTGGTTAAGGTTTGTTCCAGTGTTTTGTCCAAAAGTAATGTTGTCTAATTCAGATGTCATTATAATTGGTGCAGATGCTGTTCCGTTAGCAATAACTTTACCCCCTTGGTCAACAACTAAAGCAGACGCTAATGATTCTTGTCCTTCAGCACCTTTAATTATAGTACCCGCTTCAATAGTTAAAGTCACACCATCGTTAACAACTACTTTTCCATTTAATAAGTAGATGTTGTTAGATGTCCATGTTTCATCTTCAGTTAAAATACCTGTTTTCAGGATTAATTCATTAGGATCTCCTCCATCATCAGTGTTGTTGTCATCATCGCTACTACAGTTAAATGCGATAAGCGAAAAAGCAAGTAAGAAAAATAAGTTTTTAATTGTTTTCATTTTGTTTTTGTTCATTAAATGTTATGCCGCAAAGAAAACATGATTAACTAACTTGTAGGTTAATTGAAAATTAAAGGTTTGTAATGAAAAGGTTAGTGGATTGTTAGCCTAGTATTAACTAGATTTATGTTAAGGAAACAATTACGTAACATTAGAAATTTATAATATCTATCTAGGCTTTATATAATCAATTGTATAGCAATTTATTTATCTTGCATCTTATAACACTATTACTATGAATTGGGAACAACTACTCTCCTTAAAGCGTTTTGGAGACACTAATAAAAGATTGAGAAAAGAGCAAGATGAAACGCGTTTGGGTTTTGAGGTTGATTATGACCGTATTATATTTTCATCCGAGTTTAGAGGTCTTCAAGATAAAACACAGGTTATACCTTTGTCTAAAACCGACTTTGTACACACGCGCTTAACACATAGTTTAGAAGTGAGTGTTGTTGGTAGATCTTTAGGGCGAAAAGTTGGTCAATTACTATTAAAAAAGCATCCACATTTAGAGAGTGTACATGGTTATACCATGAATGATTTTGGCGCAATAGTGGCAGCAGCCGCTTTAGCTCACGATATTGGTAACCCACCATTTGGTCATTCTGGAGAAAAAGCTATTGGAGCTTATTTTAAAAATGGTAAGGGTTGCAAATTTAAAGAACTCTTAACAGAAAAAGAATATCAAGATTTATGTGATTTTGAAGGTAATGCCAATGGTTTTAAAATCTTAACCGAAAGTAGAGAAGGTAGAGCAGGAGGATTAAGATTGAGTTATTCAACCTTAGGAGCATTTATGAAATACCCTAAAGAATCTTTACCTAAAAAGCCAACCAATCATATAGTAGATAAAAAATATGGTTTTTTTCAGAGTGAAAAAGAGATGTTTATAGATGTAGCATCAGAGTTAGGTTTATCCAAACGAGGTAATGATTATTTGAGTTTTCAAAGACATCCTTTAGCGTTTCTAGTGGAGGCAGCAGATGATATTTGTTATACTATAATTGATTTTGAAGATGGTATTAACCTTGGATTGATTGAAGAAGAATATGCTTTAGAATATTTAATTAATTTGGTAAGAGGCAGTATAAAAACAGAAAATTATCACGCCTTAAAAACTACTGAAGATCGTGTGAGTTATTTACGAGCCTTAGCGATAGGACGATTAATAAATGAAGCCGCGTCTCTATTTATGGAGCATGAAGAAGCTATTTTAGCTGGTAAATTTGAAACGGCTTTGTTGGAGGTAAGTCAGTATAAAGCGCAGATAAAAGATATTATTGATATAAGTGTTAAGAATGTTTACCGCTCTAAAGATGTATTAAATAAGGAAATTGCGGGTTACGAAATTCTAAATCAATTACTCAATGCTTATGGTGAAATGGCTTTTAATTATTATAAAGGTCATATGTCCAATTACGATAATTTATTGTATAATATATTGCCGGAAACGGTTAAATTGGAGAGTGATGCACTTTATCAAAACCTACTTTCTGTATGCTTATACATTTCAAAATTATCAGATACAAATGCTATGTTGCTACATCAGAAGTTAAAAGGAAATATTTTATAACGTGCATTTCATCGAATAAATTTGTTTTTTAACGATATTTGTTTTTTATTTACCTTATAATCAGCCCTCAAAAAAAACATCTACTTATGAAAAATAATATACTCGGTGGCTTAGTTATCTTCATGGTTGTAGTAACATGCTTATTAATGCTGGACGACATTTCAAATCCACAAGAACAGTTATCAATACAAGATACTGTTGAGGTAGAACAAGTTGAAAATAATACAGATTTAGCAATTGTTGAGAGCGAAGAGTAAGTCTTCAATTCTCTTTTGTAGTGATGAGGCATCCAATTTTTGCATAGCTTTTAATTGGTCTGTAGTGCCATGTTCTATAAACTGATCTTCAATACCAAGAATAGTAATGGTTTGTTTATAATTATTAGTATTAGCAAAATTTAAAATCATACTGCCAAAACCACCAACAACAGTACCATCTTCTATGGTAATAATGGCATCGTATTTTTTAAAAATACGGTGCAGTAAATTTTCATCCAAAGGTTTTACAAATTGCATATCATAATGTCCAATAGCATCTTTCTGATTGATAGACGCAATTACATCGTCAATAGTTTTTGCTGTTGTACCAATAGTAAGTATGGCAATTTTAAGGCCTTCTTTAAGGCATTTGCCTTTTCCTATGTCTACGATTTCAAAAGGTTTTTTCCAATCTAAAAGATGACCTCTTCCGCGTGGATAACGAATTGCAATAGGAAAATCAATACCTAATTGAACGGTGTACATTATATTTCTGAGTGCAATAGCATCTTTTGGTGCAAAAATCACCAAATTAGGAATGCAACTTAAATACGCCAAATCAAAAACACCGTGATGTGTAGCTCCATCTTCACCAACCAAACCAGCTCTGTCTAAACAGAAGATTACAGGTAAGTTTTGTAATGCCACATCGTGAATGATTTGATCGTAGGCGCGTTGTAAAAATGTAGAATAAATATTGCAAAATGGAATAAGGCCTTGTGTTGCCATTCCTGCTGCAAGTGTAACAGCATGTTGCTCTGCAATACCTACATCGAAAGCTCTATTAGGAATGGTTTCCATCATATATTTTAAGGAGCTTCCTGTTGGCATAGCAGGAGTAATACCTACTATTTTATCATTTTTTAAAGCCAACTCTACAATAGTTTCACCAAAAACATCTTGGTATTTTGGAGGTTGCTTTAAGTCTGATTTTACTGGGAGTTCACCTGTTTTTGCATCAAATTTTCCTGGTGCGTGGTATTTTACTTGGTCTAATTCTGCTTGTTTTAAGCCTTTTCCTTTTGTGGTAATAATATGTAAAAACTTAGGTCCTTTTACGGTTTTTAGTCGTTTTAATTCTGAAAGGAGTAAGGGTAAATCATGGCCATCAATAGGTCCGGAGTAATTAAAATTTAAGGCTTCAAAAATATTGTCTTGCTTTTCAGTTCCTTTTTTTACGTTAGTCAAATATTGTTTTAGGGCACCAACGCTTGGGTCTATACCAATGGCATTATCATTTAAGATAACGAGTAAATTAGCATCTGTAACTCCGGCGTGGTTTAAACCTTCAAAAGCCATTCCACTAGCAATAGAAGCATCGCCAATGACAGCAATATGGTGTTTGTTTTCGCCTTTTAGTTGTGAAGCAATTGCCATTCCTAAGGCTGCCGAAATTGAGGTTGATGAATGTCCAACACCAAAAGCATCATATTCACTTTCACTGCGCTTTGGAAAACCGCTTATACCATTGAGTTGCCTGTTGGTATCAAAAATATCTTTTCTTCCGGTTAAGATTTTGTGACCATAAGCTTGGTGGCCAACATCCCAAATTAATTCATCTTTTGGAGTATTAAAGACGTAATGCAACGCAATAGTCAATTCTACCACTCCAAGACTAGCACCTAAATGACCTTCTTTTGTAGCGACGATGTTAATAATAAAGCGTCGTAACTCTTTAGCAAGTTGAGGTAAGTCTTCGGGAGCAAGCTGGCGTAAATCTTTAGGAAGATTAATATGTTTTAAGAGGTTTTTCATTCAATTACAAATGTACTATAAGCAAATGTATTTTTTTATGCAATTAGAATCGTATTTTTACAACTATGACAGACCCATTTGACGACACTTATTTTATGAAACGTGCCCTTCAGGAAGCTGAGGCTGCTTTTGAAAAAGGCGAAATTCCGGTTGGAGCGGTTATTGTAGTAGAAAATAGAATTATTGCAAGAACACATAACCTTACAGAATTATTAAACGATGTAACAGCACATGCCGAAATGCAGGCTATAACATCTGCTGCTAATTTTTTAGGAGGAAAATATTTAAATAAATGTACCTTATACGTGACTTTAGAACCTTGTCAAATGTGTGCTGGTGCGCTCTATTGGAGTCAAATTTCTAAGATCGTTTATGGAGCTTCAGATGTACAAAGAGGCTTTAAAACATTAGGAACGACATTACATCCTAAAACAGAAGTTGTGAGCGGAATTTTAGCAGAAGAAGCTTCTGCTTTAATGAAACGTTTTTTTATTGAAAAGCGTAACTTAAATTAATTTTAAACAAAACAGTATAGTTATCATGAAAAAACATCCATTACTAATAATACTAGCTTTAATATGTGTTGTAAGTTGTAAATGCCATAAAACAGCTGTAAATAATGCAAAAATGACCACTGTAGAATCTGTTTTAATTGCAAAGGGCAATCTTTATGGTGCTGGTAAAGAAGGGTTAACAAAGCAGAATATGATTATAGAAAACCAAAGTGATTGGGAGGATCTGATGCATCAGATGAATAAGGTTAATAATGTCTCTGATGGTTTTTCTGAAACTAAAGTTGATTTTTCAAAATATATAATCATTGCAGTGTTTAATACTGTAAAAGGAAGTGGTGGTAATAGTATAGAATTGGCTGTGACAAATACGTCTGAAAAGATTATTGTTAAAGTGATGTATAATAGTCCTACGGGAAATGCAACGAGTGTGATGACGCAACCTTTTTATATTACTAAGATTGCTAAAACAGATTTGCCTATAGTTTTTGAATAGTTGTATGACGTCTTTGAGTTCGTAATAGAGCAAAAAAAACGCTCAACCATTGGTTGAGCGTTGAAACTTGTAAGATATATTACTTATAGTACTTGCACATTTGCAGCTACTAATCCTTTTCTTCCTTCTTCTTCGTCGTACTCTACTGTGTCACCTTCGCGTAATTCTACGCCATTAAGGTTTGATACATGTACGAAGATGTCTTTTCCTGTTTCTTCGTTGGTAATGAATCCAAATCCTTTTGAATCATTAAAAAATTTAACTGTTCCAGTCATTATAATATAAATAAAAATTAAAGTGCAAAGATAATATAAAAATAAAGTCCACTGTTAATAAATCGTTTTATTTTGTTTTATATCACGATAATAGAAACAGAATTTAATAAATCACGTTCTAGAATCACGCTGATTTTCGCGCATCTTGTCAAGATTTTCTTTAGAAAGCATATAGTCTTTAACATCTTTATCTTTCCACCTATAATAGGAGAACAATGGAAAAACAACGAAGAATAAACCTACAACTCCAAAGCCAATTAGTTTTTGATGGTAAGGCACATCTAATAAAAAACCACAAGCAATACTAGTTATTGAGGAGACAAGTGCAATAAAGGTGATGGTTTTTATAGGTTTCATTCAAAAATTTTTATTCAATTGTCTATATAGACTTAAGATGTAAAGTTAATTAATTCGTTACGATAAGCGGTTAGTAATTTTGATTTTGATACAAAACCGTAATAACAGCCTTCTTTTATTACAGGTAAATTCCAAGCTCCGCTATCTTGAAATTTTTTCATCACAGCTTTCATTGTATCTTTTTCGTAATCGATATAATTTGGCGGGTTGTGCATAAAAGTTTCTACCGAAGTAGAATCGTATAACGACTGATCAAACATTACAGTTCTGATATCATCTAACAGAATTATTCCTACTAAACGCTTATAACTATCGACTACAGGAAATAAATTCCGACTGGATTTAGAGACGCCTTTATGAAGCATTTCTCCTAAGGTCATTTCTGGGTTTAATGCAATAAAATCTTTTTCTATAACACTATCTAACTGCATCATCGTAAGAACACTTTGGTCTTTATCATGTGTTAATAAATCTCCACGTTCTGCCAATTCGCGCGTGTAAATTGTATGTTCCATATAATTTTTTGTAATCATATATGAAATTGCGACTGTAATCATTAGCGGTAAAAATAAAATATAACCACCAGTAATTTCGGCTATTAAAAATATAGCGGTTAATGGAGCATGAATCACTCCGGCAATTAGTCCGGCCATTCCAATGAGTGTAAAATTAGCTTCAGATACCTGATGTCCAAGTCCAATATTATTAATGATTTTGGCAACAACATTACCTAAAGCACTTCCCATAACCATCGTTGGTACAATAACTCCTCCAACACCTCCTGCGGCAAATGTGGTAGTCATGGCTATCGCTTTAAATATGGTAAAACCAATGAGTAATACAATAACAACCCAAATATTGTCAACGTATTTGTCAAAAGGATTATCGCCTAAGGCGTGTAGATAATTACCTTCAAATAAGTCTTTAGTAAAACTTAAACCTTCCCCATAAAGTGGAGGGATAAAATAAAGCATAATACCAATAGCAACTCCACCAACTAAAAGTTTTGTAAAGCGTGATTTAAAGCGGTCGAAAAAGGCATAAACAGCAAAATATATTTTGGTGAAATATATGGATGCTATCCCTGTTCCTAAACCTAGTAACATATAGAGTGGAGTGTCTTTTGGATTGAATTTTTCCGTAACATTAAAGTTAAAAAGTAACTCATCTCCTAAAAAGAAATAAGAGGTTAAAACAGAAGATATAGAAGCAATTAACAAGGGTAGTAGTGCCGCAAATGTAAGATCTAAACTAAAAATTTCAACAGCTAATACAATTGCTGCAATTGGAGATTTAAACATAGATGCTACAGCAGCAGCGGTTGCACAAGCAATAAGTAATGTTCTTGTTTTTTTATCAACGTGTAAAATCCGACTTAAATTAGAGCTTAAAGCAGAACCAGAGGTTATAGCAGGTCCTAATAACCCAACAGAACCACCAAAACCTACTGTTAAAGGTGCCATTATTAAGGGATGGTAAATAAGTTTATAAGATAATAGCCCTTTTTGTCTCAATAAAGAATAAAGTAATGATGGAATAGCTCGCTTTATAAAAGGTGGAATTGATGGTGTCATTCCTTTTTTAAATAGATATTTAGCTATGAGGTATACCAAGAATAAACCAATAACAGGGAGTATAAAATAGAGCTGATTTTGAGAAAAAATAATACCTTTTTCTAATCCCTTTTGAATGGTGAAAGTGATGTTTTTTAAAGTTACAGCTGCAACACCTGTAAGCAATCCAACAAGAACACTTAACAGGTAAACAAAGTTCTTTTGCGATATATATTTGTATCGTAATAATAGAAATTGTTTTATGAAAGATTTCGTTGGCATCTTATTTCAAAAAAAAACTGTAGGTTGTACTTCGACAAAGCTCAGTAATCAACCTACAGGTTTAACCTATTTATTTTATTGAGCTTACTACACTCTTATACCAAATATACAATTTTGAGGAAGCAATTCCTAAAGGGAGTATTTATTGTTTCAAATTCAATTTTAAACTCAGTTCCTTTAGTTGTTCATTATCAATTGATGCAGGAGCATCAATCATAACATCGCGTCCTGAATTATTTTTAGGAAAAGCAATAAAGTCTCTAATTGTTTCTTGGCCTCCTAAAATAGCTACTAATCTATCCAATCCAAAAGCAATACCTCCGTGTGGTGGTGCACCATATTCAAAAGCATCCATAAGGAAACCAAATTGAGCTCTTGCTTCTTCTTCAGAAAAACCTAAATGTTTTAGCATTATGGCTTGTGTTGCTTTGTCATGGATTCTTATAGAGCCTCCACCAATTTCATTTCCGTTTAAGACTAAATCATAAGCATTGGCTTTTACTTCGCCTGGATTAGTGTCTAGTAATTCTAATTGACCTGGTTTTGGAGATGTAAAAGGGTGGTGCATAGCGTGGTATCGTTCGGTGTCTTCGTCCCATTCTAGCAATGGAAAATCCATAACCCAAAGAGGAGCAAATTCATTAGGTTTTCTAAGACCTAATTGTGTTGCTAACTCCATACGTAAAGCACTTAATTGTGCTCTTACTTTATTTTTATCGCCAGACAATACACATACTAAATCACCTGCTTTTGCGCCTGTAATTTCTGCCCATTTGGCTAAATCTTCTTGGTCGTAAAATTTGTCTACTGAAGATTTAAACGAACCGTCATCATTACAACGCGAATAAATCATGCCTAAAGCACCAACTTGTGGGCGCTTTACCCATTTAATTAAGTTATCAATTTCTTTTCTCGTGAATTTATTACCACCAGGAACAGCAATACCAACCACTAGCTCTGCAGAATTAAATACACCAAAGTCTTTATGTTGTGTAACATCGTTTAATTCGCCAAACTCCATTCCAAATCTAATGTCTGGTTTGTCGTTTCCGTACAAACGCATGGCATCATCATAAAGTATTCTTGGGAATTTTTCTACTTCAACACCATTAATTTCTTTTAATAAATGACGTGTTAAACCTTCAAACGTATTTAAAATATCTTCTTGTTCTACAAATGCCATTTCACAATCTATTTGTGTAAATTCTGGCTGTCTGTCTGCACGTAAATCTTCGTCTCTAAAACATTTTACAATCTGAAAGTATTTATCCATGCCACCAACCATTAATAATTGTTTGAAGGTTTGAGGAGATTGTGGTAATGCGTAAAATTGGCCTTCATTCATACGAGATGGTACCACAAAATCACGTGCACCTTCTGGTGTTGATTTTATTAAATAAGGGGTTTCTACTTCAATAAAATCTTCATTAGACAAATAATTTCTAACCGCTTGCGCAACCTTATGTCTTAAGATTAAACTGTTTTTTACGGGATTACGACGAATATCTAAATAGCGATATTTCATACGTACATCATCTCCACCATCGGTTTTATCTTCAATGGTAAAAGGTGGAACTAAAGACGTATTTAAAATAGTTAATTCTGAAACTAATAATTCAATATCTCCAGTTGGAATGTTTGGGTTTTTAGAAGCACGTTCAACCACTGTACCTTTAACTTGAATAACGTATTCGCGACCTAGCTTAGACGCTTTTTCCATTAAGTCTTTAGAAGTACGCTCTTCATCAAAGTAAAGTTGCGTTATACCATAGCGATCTCTAAGATCTAGGTAAATCATAAATCCTTTGTCTCTAATTCCTTGAACCCAACCAGAAAGTGTTACTTCTGTATTGCTGTGTGATGCTCTTAATTCACCACAATTGTGACTTCTGTACATATTGAAATTTTAATTTTATTCATCGTTGCTAATGCTTTGATGAATGCGGTTGCAAATTTAATCAACTTAAGGTATAAACAAATAAAAAAGCCTCAACAATTGTTAAGGCTCTCTTTTGGTTCATTTATTAACATTGAGTTTTAACTGTTATTTTCATCCAATCTCTTATTCATATTAAATGTTTCCTGAGGTATAACTTCGTTTGTTGAAGCCACTTTAGATTTGTTCATCCACATTTTTAGTTTAACACTTAAATAAAACAGAATTGGAACTACAATTAATGTTAAGAATGTTGCTATTAACAGGCCGTAGATAACGGTCCAAGCTAATGGTCCCCAAAATACTACGTTGTCTCCTCCCATATAAATGTTTGGATTAAAATCTGCAAACAGCGTAAAGAAGTTAATGTTTAGCCCAATTGCTAACGGAATTAACCCTAGAATAGTTGTGATTGCAGTTAATAAAACAGGTCTTAAACGTGCTTTTCCTGCGGTAACGATACTTTCAAAAAGGTCTTCGTTAGTTAGGTATTGATCTTCATTTAAATTGAGTTGATTTTTCTTTCGATCTATTAAAAGTTGTGCATAATCTAAGAGTACCACCCCGTTATTTACTACAATTCCGGCTAAAGAAATTATCCCAACCATCGTCATCATAATCACAAAAGCACTTCCTGAAAGTACAATACCACCAAATACACCAATAAAACTCAAGAAAATGGCAATCATAATAATGGTTGGTTTAGAGATAGAGTTGAATTGAAATATTAAGATGAAGAAAATTAATCCAAGTCCCGTGAAAAACGCTCCCATTAAGAATGCCATTTGTTTGTTCTGCTCTTCAATTTGACCTGTATAATCAATATGAATATCTTCTGATAACCCCTTGTAACTTTTCATTTCATTTTGAATTTGGGTTACAATGGCTTGCGCATCTGTATAGCCAGGTGATAAAGCAGAATAAACGGTAACGACTCGCTTAGTTGCTTTATGTTTTATAGCACTAAATCCAGAGTTGTTTTTTTGTTTCGCAACTGTTGATAAAGGAATCTCTTTAATCTGACCTGTGTTATCTCTAAAGGTTATATTCTGATTAAAAAGCGCACTTTTATCATAACGTGTATTTTCATTAAAGCGCACATAAATGTCAAAATCATCACCATCTTCTTTGTATATTCCTGCTTTAGAACCAAATATAGAATTACGCAATTGGTCTCCAATTTGTTTGGCAGAAACACCTAATTCTCCGGCTTTTTTACGGTCAATTTCAACTTGCATCGTTGGTTTGTCCTTGTTAACATCGATTTTAAGTTCGTCAATTCCTGCAATGTTTTTAGAATTAACAAAAGCACGCATTTGTTCTGCTGTTGCAATTAATTCATTATAATCATTACCTATGATTTCAATGTTAATAGGCGAGCCAGCAGGTGGTCCATCTGCATTTTTCTCTACAGAAATTAAAACCCCAGGATAAATACCAACTAAGGCTTCTTGTACTTTTTGACGTAAGAGCTCACTGTCTTCTCCACGACGGAATTTGTACTCGCGCATAGAAGCTGTTATCTTAGCTTTATGTGGCATTTCTGCACCAGAACCCATATCGGTTTGAGGATTTCCTGCACCTTCACCTACTTGAGAAACAGCACTTTCTACTAAGAAGTTTCTTCCGTTTTCCATAAAACGGTCAGCATTAATAACCTCATAAACACGCTGTTCAATCTGTGCCGTTATAGCATTGGTTTTTTCAATGGCTGTTCCTTGTGGATATTCTATGTAGACAATAATCTGATTGGGTTTGTTGTCTGGAAAAAATTCAACTTTAGTACGTTGTGTAGAAAGTGAAATTCCAAAGGCTATAAATGCCGCAATCAATAATAGGAAGGTTCCAATACTTAAAATATAAGGTTGTTTTTTAGATAATGCACTTCGTAAACGACGCTCGTACCAATTTTCAAGTCTTACTAATGCTTTAGTTTGAAAGCTATTTGCCCATCTTCTGATGAAAAAACGGTATGCCCAAAGCATAATCGCTGTGAATACCATAATAGTTCCTAAACCACGATATGTACCACCGAAAACTAAAATTATAATTCCAATAACGGCAACTATAATTGTGGTTTTAATAATTTGATTTAGAGGCATGTCCTTGTCTTCAGTGGTCATGTAACGCGATACTAATACCGAATTAAAGAAGATAGCCACAAATAAAGACGAGCCTAAAACAATAGAAAGGGTTATTGGTAGAATTTTCATAAATTCTCCCATAATACCAGGCCATAGGCCTAAGGGTACAAAAGCGGCTACGGTTGTTGCTGTTGAAATAATAATAGGAAATGCAATTTCACCAATACCTTTTTTTGCAGCCTCAATACGGCTCATGCCTTCGTCTTCCATTAAACGGTAAACGTTTTCTACAACTACAATTCCGTTGTCTACTAACATTCCTAATCCCATAATAAGTCCAAAAAGCACCATTGTGTTTAAACTATAGCCAATCATGCCTAATATCATTAATGACATAAACATAGACATTGGTATAGCAAAACCAACAAATAAGGCATTTTTAAACCCTAAAAAGAACATTAATACGGTAACGACCAAGATAACACCAAAGATGATGTTGTTTACTAAATCATCTACTTGACCAATTGTTACAGAAGATTGATCATTGGTAATGGTGACTTCTACGTCTTGAGGGAATTCGTTATCAATAGCATCTTGTACAATAACTTGAATTTGTTCTGCAGCAGCAACCATGTTTTTACCAGCACGCTTTTTAACGTCTAGCATTACAACAGGTTTTCCAGATTTTCTAGCATAAGTGGTTTTGTCTTCTTCGTGAAAAGAAACGGTTGCTACATCTTTTAAATAAATAGAATTTCCGTTTTCAGATTTAACTACAAAATCATTCAGCTCTGAAGGAGATTCAATTTCACCTATAATTCTAATGGTACGTCTTTGTCCACTTGCTTTTAAATTTCCGGCAGATTGTGTTATGTTTCCATTTCCAATAGCACCAAGGATATCATTAAAAGTAACTTTGGCTGCCATCATTTTATAAATGTCAACGGCAACTTCTACTTCTTTGTCCTGAGCTCCACGAATATCTGCTTTTTTAATTTCTTGTAAATCTTCAATTTCATCTTGAAGATATTCGGCATAATCTTTTAATTTTTCAATTGGATAATCACCAGAAATATTAATATTTAGAATTGGCATTTCTTCAGAAAGACTCAATTCAAAAACATCTGGTTCTACTTTTGCTCCGTTAAATGTTGGCCAATCTTCACTAGCGGTTTCAGAATCAATTTCGTCTTTAACCTTCTGTTTGGCCTGTTCTACTGTGATGTTTTCATCAAACTCTATGATAACCATAGAATAATCTTCTTGAGATGTCGAAGTGATTTCTACAAGATTACTCACGGTTTTTAGTCGGTCTTCTACAGGGTCGGTTATTAACTTTTCAATGTCTTCAGCGGTGTTTCCTGGGTAAATTGTGCTGACATAAATTTTAGTCTCGTTTACCTCTGGAAATGATTCTCTTGGCATATCGAAGAAAGCCGAAATTCCCAAATAGAAAAAGACAGCAATAAGCACATACATCGTGGTTTTATTATTAATTGCCCACGACGACCACGCAAATTCTTTTTCTGTGTTTTTTTTATTATTAGTCATTTAAGTTTGTTTTTTAGACTATAGAATTAGTGTTTAATTACTTTAGAAGAATAGAATCCTTCCATTATTTTTCGTCTATTTCAAGGACTTTTACAGATTGCGTATCTCTAACACTTCTTGCTCCTTCTTTAATAATTTCAGCTCCTGGTTCTAGACCTTTTAAAACTTCAATAACGTCATCTTGTGTTTTTCCTGTCTCAATAATTATTCGTTGTGCAGTACCAATTCCTTTAGAATCTTTGTTAGATACGATATAAACGTATTGTTCTCCTTCTGAATTTTCAGAAACAACACTTTGTGGAATTAATAAGGCATTTTCGTTTGTATAATCGTTAATTTTTAATCGTGCAGATAAATTAGGCTTTATAGATTTGTCATTATTTGGTATTTCAACTTCAATCTTAAAAGTTCGGTTTGCAGGATTTATGAAGTCTCCGGCTTGACGAATTTTGGTTTCTATTGTTTTGCCTAAAACCGGAATGTTTACAGAAACACTTTTGCCTTTTGTAACATCAGAAACATAACGTTCTGGGACTTCGGTTTCAATGTACATATTGTCTAAATTAACAATTCGCATTAATGGGGTTTGCCCTGCGCCAACGACGCTTCCTTGTTCTGTAATGATATCATCAATGGTACCAGAAAAAGGTGCTTTAACATTTGTTTTAGCAATTTGTTGTTTTAATTGATTTACGGCTTCTTGTTGCGATTCGTAAGTAGATTTTGATTGTAAAAACTGAATTTCACTACCTATATTTTGTTCCCAAAGACGTTTTTGGCGTTCGTAAGTCGTTTTTGCTAAATCGGATTGAATTTTTAATTGTGCCAATTGTTGGCTTAATCCACCATCGTCTATTTTGGCTAAGATTTGCCCTTTAGTTACATTTTGCCCTTCCTTTACGTAAACATGTGTTAAAATACCATTGTATTCTGGTGTGATGGTTAAAAGATTTTTTGTGGTTACGTTTCCTTGAAGTTCTAAAACATGATTAAAAACTTCGGCTTGAGCCTTAAAAGTTGTGATTAATGGTACATGTTTTACAGTGTCTAAAGCTTTAATTTTCTCATCTAAACGTTTTATTTTATCATTAATGGCTTGTTGTTCGCCAACAAGTTCTCCTCTTTTTGCTCTAATGGTTTCTAAATTACCACTTTCAATGACGGTTTCTACAGAGTTTTTCTTTTCGCCTCCACAAGAGAGAAAAAGAAAAGTAATGGCTATTATTGAATATATATTTTTCATGTTAAATGTGATGATTGATTAATTTTGAGTTGGTGTATTTAAAACGGTTTCTAAAGCTGCTTTTGTGTTTATAACATCTAGCATAGCTTGTAGGAGTTCTTGTTGTGCAGAGTATAGCTGTGTTTGTGCTTGTCTGAGTTCAAAACTAGAACCAATACCTTCAAAAAATTTGGTTTGGTTTTTGGTTTCAATACGTTCGGCTAGTGCTAAATTCTCTTTTTTATTTTCATAATCTTCAATAGCAAATTGATAATCGCTTTGTGCTGATGCAATTTGAAGTTTAATGCGTTGTTCGGTTTCTGTTAAGTCGGTTTCTGCTTTTTCTAAGTTTATTTTTGCCCGTTGTGTTGAAGCGCTTCTTTTGCCCGAACTAAAAATTGGAATGTTAAGGTTAACACCAAATGCAGAGGTCCCTATCCAACGTTGTTCTTTGTCAAAATAACTAAAGTCGTTACTGTTGGCGATATAAGCACCATTAATATACGCACTTAATGTTGGGAGTGCCTTACTCATCTCAAGTTTTACGAGTAATTCTTTAGAGATTTTGTCATTATTCGCAATTTTATAATCGATAGTATTTTCTACATTGTTTTCAATGTTTAGAATATCGAGATCTATATTATTATCGGTTAAAGACTCTAAGGTGTCGGTTAAAATTGTATTGCTAGATACATCAATACCTAAATTAATATTTAGCATTTGAAGCGCAATATTTTGAAGGCGCTCGGTTTTATTTAAATTACTTTTTAAACCCGAAAGTGTAATTTGTAATTGCTCAACGCTTTCCTCTTCTTCTAATCCATTTTCATAAATTTTTTGAGTTTCGTAAAGGTTTTTTTCTAATACAATTACGTTTCGTTTTAAAATTTCAACGCTTTCGTTGGCTAGTAATACATTTCCGTAAGCATTAATCACGGCTTTTCTAACTTCTAAATCTGTTTTGGTTTTTGCATTTTCGGAAATTTCTAAAAATACTTTAGCCGATTGCAAGCCTACAAGGTAAGAGCCGTCAAAAATAAGTTGATTTAATGTTATCGATGGACTTACAGACTGCTTTGCACCAAAATCTACAATACCATCTTGATCAAAATCAATAGCATCAAATTGTTGCTTAATATTGTTGGTGTAATCAATCTTGGCATTAATTTGAGGTAAACCAGTAGCTGTGGTTTCCCATTTTTGCTTTTTAGCTGCTTCAATATCTCGAGCAGCATTTATAGCAGATCTATTATTTTCTAAGGCATAGTCAATTGCTTCTTGTAATGATAGACTTTTGGGTAGCTCTTGTGTAAATCCTGTTTGAAAAATAATAAAACCTATTATTAGCGTTAGTGTTTTTTTCATAGGTTATTTAGATTGGTGTTTAATTTTGTTAGTGTTTCTAATCCTTTTTCGGAGCAGATACCTCTTAAATGGTATTCTATATAATTGTTCATTAACATTGGCATTGAAAAGTTTTCGTGTGGAAAAAGGTCCTGATCTTTTAAAGAAATCATACCGTTAAAGTAAAGTCGTGCTATAAAATCTATGTCTATAGAATCTCTGTAAAGATGCTGAGTAACGCCACGTTCTAAGTTACGAGTAACGCAGCCAAGCATTTTTTCGAACTGCTTCTTTTTTAGTGAGTTATAAATTTTAGGGTAATACTTTTGAAGCTGATACTGAGGTGATGATTTTTCATCTTTTAAATGAAGCATAACAAAGCGCTTAATCTCATAGATCTCTTCAATTGGGTTTTTATTGAGCTCACAAATACAATCTATACCGTGTGAAATATTTTCAAAAACATACATTGCAGTGGCTTCAACTAATTTTGTTTTATTCTGAAAATGCTGGTAAATGGTTTTTTTAGAAATACCCATTTCATTAGCAATGTCATCCATAGTAACACTCTTAAACCCTAGGTTTAAGAACAAATCAGTAGACTTAAATATTATTTTCTCTTTCATTTTTAATCTTCCTTGCTAACGGAACTTTTTTATTATTGCGCAAAGCTACAATAGGAAACTTTAAAAACCAAAAAAGTTTCCGAAGTTTTAATGGTTTTTTAACATAGCCAACATTAGCTTAAAATATGTTTAAAAGATTATTTTTGTCTTATGCAACATATTGAACACTATCAAAAGCCTTTTCTAAAATATTTAGAAGGTTTTATCGTAAATAAAGAACCTAAAAATTTATACAGTCCTATTAATTATATTCTTCAATTAGGAGGAAAGCGGTTACGACCAATTTTAACCTTAATGACAGCTGATGTTTTTGGTGGAAATGTGCCAAAAGCTATGGATGCAGCTTTATCTATTGAAGTTTTTCATAATTTTTCATTAGTACATGATGATATTATGGATGATGCACCTTTACGAAGGGGAGAACAAACGGTTCATGAAAAGTGGAATTTAAATACAGGAATACTTTCTGGTGATGCCATGCTAATTATGGCTTATCAACTATTTGAAAATTATGATCCGCAAACATTTCAGGCGTTAGCTAAATTATTTAGTAAAACGGCTTTAGAGGTTTGTGAAGGACAGCAATATGATATTGATTTTGAAACACGAGATGATGTTACGATTCCCGAATATCTTAAAATGATAGAATATAAAACAGCTGTTTTGGTTGGTGCTGCCATGAAAATGGGAGCGATTGTAGCAAATGCTTCTATTGAAGATCAAAATTCTATTTATGAATTTGGACGACTTTTAGGAATTGCATTCCAATTGCAAGACGATTATTTGGATGCTTTTGGTAATCCTGAAACTTTTGGTAAGCAGGTAGGTGGAGATATTATTGAAAATAAAAAGACATATTTATACCTTAAAACAATAGCGTTAGGATCTGATGATGATAAAGTGAATTTAAAGACTTTTATGTCAAACTTAGAATTGCCTAACACTAATAAGGTTGAAAAAGTAAAGCAATTATTTACTAATTCTGGTGCAAAAGAAGCAACTCAAAATGCAGTAAAAGACTACACTAGCAAAGCATTTGAAGTTTTAGAAAGATTAGAGATTCCTGAAGAGAAAAAGCAATCACTGAGGTTGTTTGGAGAACAATTAATGAATAGACGCGTATAATTCATATATGAGTTTACCATCAAATTTTGAAGATTTAATATCTGAAGCCGAAGGTTTAAACCTATACAAAAAACTTATTGTTCAACTCAATAAAGATGTGTTGTATGCTAATATTGACCTAGAGTTTGACGAAGAAACCTTACCAACGAGCTTAAGGTTTGTGTTGCAAGAAACGGTTTTTAACTTAATAAATTCTAAGTTTTCAGACTATCTCAATTTACTATATATTGTAGATGTTTCCGAAGCAAAAATTAAATCTTTAGATGGTAGTGATACTTTAAAATTATCTGAAGAGGTTACTTTTATGATTTTGCAACGCGAATGGCAAAAAGTTTGGTATAAGGCTAAATATTCTTAATTAAAATTATGAGTATTTTTTATTGAAAAACAAAAGACAAATTCATATAAAAATTACGACCTTGTCTCGGAAAGTTATTCCAATCGGCATAGGTAGAATATTTGGCATCTAATATATTTTCAATACCATATTTTAAGACTGTTTTTCCGAGTTTATTATAAAATACATTCCCTAAATTAAGGTTTAATATTGCATAATCAGCAGTTTTGTTTTCGCCATACTTACGGCTGTAATTACTTTGGGTTCCGTTGCCATCTAGTTGCAATGCGGCAGTAAATTTAGCTGTGTTGTAATTGAATTCAGCAAAGTAAGAAATCGGTTTTATAAGTGGTAAGTTTTCGCCATCATTTCCTTTTCCATAATTGTAGCCAACCGTTCCGTTGATTGCAAAACGTTCCGATAGTTTATAACTACTATTTACATAGGTATTAAAAATAGAAGCATGGTCTAATGCGGTATAAACACGCACACCATTAGCACCAATAGTCATTGAGCTTACGTCTGGCGCAATCTCACCAATAATATAATCCATGATATGGAAGTAAGATGATTCTAAACCAATTTCAAAATCGTTGAATTTCTGTTTAAAACTAAAGTTCGCTTCTAAGGCTTTTTCGTCCTTTAAATTTGGGTTGCCTATATAATCGTAATTGTCAAAACTGTTGAATAAATAAAAACCATAACCTTCACTAACGGAAGGTGCGCGTTCACCATAACCTAAACCAGCAGAGAGATTGTAATTGTCCTTTTTAAGTTGATATGTAGATGCTAAACTCACTAAAAATCTATTGCTTTGTTGGTCTACTGTATCATGGAAAATTTCAAGACTCTGAATGCCAACTTCTTTTGCTATTTTGTTATTGTGATAGCCTAATCGTATGGAAGAAGCGAGTGTTTCATCTTCACTAAAATGAAAATCATCTTTAATAAAAACACCAGAATATAGGGTTCTAATATCTGGCCAAGTGTACATAAACATGTCTGGCTCGCCTGGATTGTTAGAAAACATAGTCATTTCTGCAAGTGATTTATTATAGAATCCATTAAGGTTAAGTATGAAATGATGTTTCTTTTTCATCAGTTCGGCTTTACTGTAAAACCCATACGTATCGCTCCAACCTGGCATGTCCATTCTTATAGCAACAACAGGTCGCTTTGTATCGTCCATAATATGCGTTATGGTATTAAAATACAATTTGGTTTCTAAGGATTTTAAGACTTTATCTTCAGGTTTGTAATAGTGCGTTAGCGATGCAATTAAAGCTTCAGCTAAAGAAACATCCATTGGCAAAGCAGGATAACCTACATCGGTAGCTTTATCGTAAATAAGGTTAGCATCGACACTTTGAGTTTCAGAAAACTTATAACCTGATTGTAGTGAGAGATTATATTTTTCAAACTGAGAATATAAGATTTCTTCATTGCCACCTGCGTCATAATTATCAGATTTTCTATAAATACCATCTGCGCTAATAAAGAATGTATTGCCTATGTATTCTAAATCTAATCCAGTTGCTTTATAGTTACCATTGGTTTCATAACCTAGGTCTAATCCAGATTTAAAACCAGAACCGTTAAATTTAGAGGATGGTAATTTTAAATCAATGCCACCACCAATTGAATGTCCGTTTTCTGTGCCTTCTTGGCCAGAACCAATAGTGACTTTTTCGAGATTAGAAACATCAACGTAAGACGTTATTGGATCCATTTTATCTGTGCAGGCACCAAAAATTTGCATACCATCGATAGTCACCACTAAACGCTCGCTTGCCATGTTGTTAATGGTTGGTTCCCAAGCGTAATTACCACGTTTTATCATGGTTATTTTGTTAGATTTTTCAAGATAATCATCAATGCTAGACAGTGTTTTTTCTTGTCTGTGATTGCTTAACTTACGTCTTGAAAGTACGAGGACTTCTTCGAGTTTTGTAGTATCTTTTTTTGTCTCTTTATTGTTGTCTTGAGTAAATCCTAAAGAAGACAATAGCAGACATAGAATGACTGTTATTAGCGTTTTCATAGCTAAAAATTTTAGTGTTTAAAATCAATGGGTAAAATGTGTTAGAGAAGAAGAGGGGAACCTGAAGAATCTCAACCAGTATTACAGTTGAGATTCTTCACGTCGTGCCTCGTTCTAAATAACAGTAAAGGACAGTTTAGAACTCTAATTCTAAATACAAGCTACTTGCTTCGTTCTCTTCTGTTACGTCTTCTCCTTTTAAAACCTCTCCATTAGCGTTCATTAACTTTAGATTTAGTTTCCAATATCCAGTCATGGTTAATGATAAATCGCCATAGTAAAAATTGTCTGCATTATTAAAGGTTAAATCTGTGTTGTTTGGTGACGAATGATTTCCCATGCCAGGCATACGTGGATCTAAAGCAATAGTATAATCTTCAACAACAGGGAATGTCATCATATCTTGCATTTTAAACAAACCAACTTTCATTTCGTTTACAGCAATACTTGGGTCTTTCGGTTCAACTAGCGCAAGGATATATCTGCTGTCATCGCTGCCTATAAAACTCGCTGTATTTTGATTTTCATATTGCCATACACTAATGGTTTCTGTCACGGAATAGTCGGTGTCATCTATATTATAATTTATGGTTAATGACCAGCCAGAACTATCTTCATTTGTCATTTGGTAAATTATAAAACCTTCGTAAACGGTATCTTTTCCTAAAGCTTTAGAAATTGTAGATTTAGGACAAGAATGTTGCATCGTTGGCATTTGCATCATTGGCATCCAAGAAAGAGTAGCGTCTTCAATATAGCTGCCTGTAGTGTTGTCTTTAAGTCTAAGGCTAATCCTATTATAGCCAGTTTCAAATAGACCTTTTTCGTTGTAAAGTTCTATGGTTTCGTTACCATTACTTATAGTTTGAATAAGTTCTAAGCCTTCAACTTCATTTATGGTTGATGTATCGTTATCGTCGTCTGTTGAACATGAAAAGAATAATGCAATAAATGCAATTGGTAATATATATTTAAGTTTCATTTTTAATGTATTTAAGTTGTTTTTTTGATGTAATTGTTCTGTTTGAAGCCGATTTGGTTTCAAAAAATGGAAATTTGCGCGTTGTAGAGCTTCAAAAAACTAACTTAAATCTGGTGGAGGTGTGTGGATAGAATAAAAGCCAGAAACAGGTTGTTTTATTCTGTAATGTGTATTGTTTTGGAATCTTGATAATTGACTAAAATTATCAATAGTTTGGTTTGTAGTTTCATAAATAACAAAAACGTCTAAGCGTGTTCTGTCAGTGTCTGGTAGTGGTGCATCTGAACTAGAACTTGTGTTATTTTGTACTAATTGCTTTGCTAAATGACATTTTCCGTTACAACCTTTTTGATCGTCTTTTTGAATACAAAGTGTTTTAGCAATAAAATCTTGGTTTACTATAAAATCGGTTACAATAACCACATTGTTAATATTGTTCGCTAATAAAACGAACGTTAAAAACAAGGCCGTGGCTTTATGTATAACCTTTAATATCATAATTCAAAATTCGGACTATTTTGTCTTTAATTATATGATTTATGTCAGTTAAAGCTATATTTTGAAATATTGAAAATAGGTGGCTGTTAAGCGTTTTAAAGTTGTTACCTTTTTATCTATATCTGACGCATTTTCTAGGTCTTTTATATCTGTAATTTCTTCTAGAATAGGAACGAGTACCACATGAAGCTGGTCGTGTGCTTCGCCTTCCATATCACAGCTTTTAATAATATAACTGGTTTGTTTTGAAAGTACATCACCTAAAATTTTTCCGCTTGTTGACGTATGGTTCTTTAAAATAGAATC
>Ga0193954_1000518_pt1 | contig 22335 bp, 21 predicted proteins | sample BB_5_MG_FD_140340 | JGI IMG/M metagenome (GOLD analysis project Ga0193954, IMG submission 140340) | Microbial mat bacterial communities from the Broadkill River, Lewes, Delaware, United States - BB_5_MG | ecosystem: Environmental > Aquatic > Freshwater > River > Microbial mats | place: USA...
GAATAATGAATATCAGTAGTAGCTCCTCCAATATCAATTAAAATAAACGGATTAACTGCTGCAAATTTTGAATCAATTAGGGGTAATGTTTTATTTACAATATAAGGAGTTGAATAAATCTGATTTGACGTTAAATCATATAGATGCTTAATATCTTCCTTTCCCATAATATCAGCTTGATAAAGATTAGTTAAATACTCTTTTAAAGGCTCTTCTACAACATGAAGTTTATTATCAATTACATTATCAATTAATATCAGATTTTCTAAATGAGAATTTAAGTATTGAGCATCTTTACTAGAACCTGCAAAAACTACATTTGAATAGTTTACATTTTCTAAATATTTAAATAAATCTTCTTTAAAGATATTATCAACACTGTTAATTCCACCAACAATTATTACAACATCAATTAAATCACTAGGAACTGAAGCTTTATCTATATCTTGATATAAAACAGTATCAATAATATTAATACCAGAATTATAAGCAATATTTGTAGCATATTTTAAAGAAAAAGAGTTAGTAACACCAATTACCAAAGTAGATAACCCACCGTTTGCAGAAGAACAAATAAATATTTCTTCTTTTTTAAAGTTTTCAAGTGTACTTGAACATTTACTAACTAAATCATCATAAATATCTTTGTTAAAATCTCTAAAGTGTTGTTCAACATTGTTAAAAGTGGCAACTTTAAAGTAAGTACTTCCTATATCGATTAAAAGTTTATTTTCTACCATTGCATAATTCCTATATCATGGATGATGTCATTTACTATTGATGAGGCATCTTTATTTAAATCACATTGTTTTTTTTCATATTCAAAACATCTATCACTTATTGGTAATTTACCTTTTTTGATAATTCTAATGTTTTTATTTTTATCTCTTACCGTTACTACTTCATTATGGTTTATAATATGTGGAGAGAAAGGAACATCAATAGTTCCATTTTTAATAGAATTAAATACTTTTCTCCATAATGTATCAGCAGGGTCATTGAAAACTGCTTCCATAATACTCATAACTTCTTCTGTAAGAATTTCTTCTTCTTCTTTATCTACAATATTAGGAAGACCATTTAACATTCTTAGAGTATATTGAGTATTGGCAACTGTTTTAGCATTTGCTTCTTTTGTAGGAATTCCAGATGCTTCTTCTCTTGTTTTTGTAATAATCTTATCAGCACCAACCATAGCAGCAATTACAGTAGACGTATTAATTAAACACTCTGCAAAGTTTTTATCAGTTGGAAATGCTCCCATCCATTGATGGTATACAAGATGAACAGATGCATCTCCACATCCAATTTCTTCTGCGTAGTGTTTAGCCATTTTTCTAATAACTGCACCAGTAACAATATCTTGATTCATAGAACCCGTTTGTGAGAAAGATACTGAGAATGATTTCACACCTTCTTCAAGTGAAAGAAGCATCTCTAGTAACTGTATTACAATAGTTACACAGGGAGGTACTAGAGTTGCAGTTAAAGGACCAAATGATTCTCTATTAATTGGTTCATTTAATTTTGAATAGTTTGCACAAACTCTCTCAACATATTTCCAGTATAAAAAGGCTTTATCTAATGGAAAGTTTTTAGAGTAGGGTAAAAGGTAAGTAATTGGACCACCTTCTATTTCAAATATTCCAGAAGCAATAGCATTTTCTATTAGTAATCTTGCATCAGGAGTTCCGTGTCTAAGTGATACAGGCTTATTAAAGTGAGTAATCATTTTTCTAGTTGTTTTATAACCATGATTTACTAAAGGATATCCATTTAACATATCAACTTCATTTTCTTCACTAAGCTTAAGCATTTTAGCACTCGTTGCATAATCATTTAATCTTGTATTTGAGTCAATTGTTAAAGGTAAAATATCAACATCAGCATTTACAAAAAATTCATATAAATCATATTGTTTTTGATAAGTTGGAAAACCACCACGAGGTTGAACTAGCATTTTATTTGCATTTTTAAATCTATGTGAAATAAATAAATCTTTTGAAGCATTTTTTACAAACTCTTCAATCTCTGCAAAATCAAAGTTATCTGCATATTTATTTTGAACAATGATTTCTCGTTCTTCTTGAAGTAAACTCATTATTTCTTCTCCTTCAAGTATTTTTCTAAAGCATCAAGACCTGTATTTAAGTCAACTTGGTGAAATACTAAATCAAAACCATAGTCCTTAAACTTAGGAACAATATCTTCATCAGAACCAGTTCCTACAACTAAGTTACCACCAATCATAAATACAACATCATCTAAAAGATTTCCATATTTTGATTTTAAAATTTTTACTTCTCTACACCAACCCTCTGCTTCACCATTTAGTGAAGAGATAAGTAAAACATCTGCATTTGTTTCTATAACTGCATCAAAGAATTCTTCTAAATAAGTATTAACCCCTAAGTTAAATACTTCAAATCCTCGTGCTTGTAATGATATATCTATTAGTCTGTTTGCTACTACGTGTATATCGTTACCTACAACTCCTGTAACTACTTTCATATATTTACTACCTAATTATTTTTAGTTTATTATTTATTAAAAGTAGATATATTATCTAAAAAATGGTTAGTGTTTTATTAGGAAAAATTATAAGAAACTTATTGAAGAAAAAATCATTCAATAGTTTCTTATTTATTATATATAAGTTAGTTGTTTCTACAATTGAGAGTTTATTAAATCTTTTAAGTTATCTAATCCAAATACTTCTAATGGTTTACCATTTACATAATAAGCTGGTGTTTTTGTAGCTTTTAATATTTTTCCATCTTCTATATCTTGTTTAACTATATCAATTAGTTTAGGATTCTTCATATCTTTTACTAATTTATCCATATCTAAAAGTTTAGATGATGCTACAACTGCCCATAATCTATTTAAATCAACACTATGATTTACTGTCCATATATTTTGTGTATTGAATAATAACTCTAAAACTTCCATAAACTTGTTTTGCTCTTTACTAGCTTCTAGTAATATAACAGCATTTGTAGAACCTTTGTGAAAAGGTGCATATCTTAAAACAAGTTTAATATTGCCTTCATTTTCTTTCATAATCTCTTTTACATATGGATGCATTTGTGCACATGTTTCACAGGCAGGATCAAAGAACTCTACTAGTTCAACCTTTGCATCTTTATTTCCAATAACTACAGAATGTTCTCTTACAAGTGCTGAATAATTAGCTTTTGCATTTGATGCTAATTGTTTAGATTTATTAGTTTTATAAACATATCCACCACCTAAGAATATTACAAGTAATAGAATTAAAGATATGATTACAACTTTTTTATTTTGCATTTTATTTCACCTTTTTTATATTTCAAATTATCTTATCATATATAAATATAATAAATATTAAATCTTTTTAATTATGCTTTGTTACTTTCAAGTTATCTATAAATTATATACTTTCAGTAATCAAAAAGTAGGAGATGTATTATGAAAAAGATTGTTTTAATTGCAAGCTTATCTGTATTATGTGTAAGTTCGTTAATGTCTTTTGATGGAAAAGAACTTAAAGAAAGATCAAATAAGGGATATAAATCTGATGTGAAATTAGAATATATAATTCCTGATGTTAAAAATATTCCAGATAATAAATTTGGGGAGCTTGTAAAATATGGTAGAGAACTTATTGTTCATACTTCTAAATATATAGGTCCTGAAGTGGATGATCCAAAAATGAGATTTGCAGGAAATAATAACCAATGTCAAAACTGTCACTTAGATGCAGGAACAAAAGCTTATTCTGCACCTTTTATTGGAACAACTGCAGAATTTCCACAATATAGACCAAGAGAAAATAAAATTGGTACTTTAGTTGAAAGAATTAATGGTTGTATGGAAAGAAGTATGAATGGGTATAAGCTTCCTGCACAAAGTAAAGAGATGGCTGCAATGCAAGCTTATATGCATTGGTTAAGTATGGGTATTCCTGTTGCAGGTGCTTCAAAATTAAAAGGAAGACGATTAGCAAAAATTGATAGAAAAATGATAAAAAATCAAGCTGCTGATTTTCAAAAAGGACAAATTGTTTATGCAAATCAATGTGCTTCATGTCATGGTGCTAATGGTGAGGGAATTAAAAATCCTGGAAAAGCAAATGGATTCTTGTTCCCTGCTTTATGGGGTACAGATGATACTTATAATAAAGGTGCAGGAATGTATAGAATTTTAAAAGCTGCAGATTTTATTAAAAGTAATATGCCACTTGGAGCAACACACGAAAATCCAATTTTAACAGATGAAGAGGCATATAATGTAGCTGCATTTATGAATCAAGATTCTCATTATAGACCAGAAAAAATAAATAGAAATAATGATTTTCCTGATGAAATAGTTAAAGCTCCGGATGTTTATAGACCTAATATAGAATCAAAAGAACATCAAGTTGGACCTTATGGAAAAATTATAAAATAATTAAAAAGAGAATATCAAAGGATGTTCTCTTTTACTTTTAGATAAAATTACTTATGAATAAAACTTATAGAAACTTTTTATTACTTTTCATCATTATAACAATGATTCTACTTTTCTTTTTAAATAAATACAATAAGATAATAGAACAAAACCAAACTGACATCTTGGTATCAAATAAAATCAAAATTGTTGAAAATGAATTATTACATCAAAAGAATCAAGCGTTATCTCTATCAATACTTTTTTCTCAAAACCAAAATATAGTAACTTTTTTAGAAAAAAATGATCAAAAGAAATTAAAAGTTGAGCTAGTAAAATTACTTTCGAATATTAAAAACTATACAAGTATATACAATATTCAAGTCCAAGTTCATACTAAAGAATTAGAAGTATTTGTAAGATCTTGGGAAGATGAAGATTTAGGACTTAGTTTAAAAGAGTTTAGAAAAGGTTTAGTAAAAGTAAAAGAAACAGAAGAGCCTTTTGTTTCAAATGAGTTAGGAAAAAGATTTAATATAAAAGCTATTTCACCTATTTTTGATAAAGATAAAGAATATATAGGTTCTATAGAAGTGATTATAGATTATAGTGATTTAAAAAATCGTTTAAAATATATGGGAATAGAAATAATTCCCTTGTTAGAAAAAAAGTACTTAAAAATTGCTCAGTATCATAAAGAAAATCAACTTCTCCATGAGTATGTTGTATTAAAAGAGGAATACGATAAAAACTTCTTTCATATTTTACAAGAAAATAAAAACTATATTTCTAATGAATTTTTCTATTATGAAATTAAAAATAAAATAGTAACACAGATACCTTTGGGGAATATGGATTTAGAAAGTATTGGAAAACTAATGATTTATTTTGATAAAAATGAACAAGATTATAAATATTTACCAAGATATGAATATTTAGGTGAAATAAATAGTAAATCAGATTCTAAAAATTCTAATACAAAACAAAAAAAAGAGATCATAATCAAATGATGAAAATATTATTATTAGAAGATGATTATTTATATAAGATATCAATAAAAGAGTTTTTAGAAGAGTTGGAATTTCTTGTAGATGATTTTGAAAATGGTGATGATGCTTTTGATGCAGTCTTTGAATGTAACTATGATTTATTACTTTTAGATATTAGAGTTCCTGGAATGGATGGCTTTTCTTTAGTTGAAAATATAAGAAAAGAAAAATTAAATGTTCCTATAATAATTTTAACATCATTAACAGATATTTCAAACCTTAGTCATGGTTATGAACTTGGATGTAATGATTATATTAGAAAACCATTTGATATGATTGAATTAAAGTTTAGAATAGAACAATTAATTAAAAATAGTTGTTTTAAAACGCTAGATGATAAAGTAGAACTCCCTTTAGACTTTAGTTTTGATGTTAAAAAAAATCTTTTACTAAAAAAAGATGAACATATTGATTTGAGTAATAAAGAGAGTGAAGTAGTTTCTTTTTTAGTTCAAAATAGAGGTTTCTTTGTCTCTATTGAAACTTTACATGAAAAAGTTTGGGAAAATAAAGAAATTTCATATTCTGATATTAGAATGTGCATAAAAAGAATTAGAGAAAAAACCAGTAAAGAATTCATAATTACAAAAAGATTTGTAGGATATAAAATTGATAAACTATAAATATGAAATAAAATACATAATAATACAAGTAATTCTTACTTTATTAATAGCTTTTATTCCCATATATTTTTATTTAGATGCTTCTTTTGAAAATCAAAATATAAAAGATAAAATGAATCTAAAAAATTATGCTTCTTCTGTATTTTCTAAAATTGAAGATTTTGAGAAAGAGAATAGTACAGTTTTTTATTTTCCAAGATCAAATATTTATAGTTCTGGAATCTTTGATAAAGAGAATAGGGTGGTTTTTTCACTTTTAAAAAACGAAAAAAGAAGTTTTAATAATAATTTCGAAAAATCAAAAGATAAAATTTGTTACAAAGACTACCTTCCTTTAAATATATTAAATGCAAATAGTTTGATTGTTTGTAAAGACATAGATAATTCTCAAGTTATTTATAATGCAATTATTTTACTTTTATCAATTAGTTTTTTTATTTTTCTTTCATCTTTTTTTGTAATTAAACAAAGTGTAGAACCATATAGAAAATTAAATCAATATTTAGATGAATTTTTAAAAGATGCTATGCATGAGCTAAAAACACCAATTGGAGTTGCTCGAATAAATGTAGATATGTTACAACTAAGATTGAAAAATGATAAGTATATTTTGAGAATAAAATCTGCCTTAAAGAATATGACTGTAATCTATGAAGATTTAGAATATTATATGCAACAACATTCTGTTAAAGATGAAAAAGAGAATATTGATTTTTCAATGTTTTTAGAAAAAAGAATAGAGTTCTTTAGTGATTTGGCAATATCAAAAAATATTAAAATTGAGACTAGTATTAAAAAAAATATTATGCTTAATTTCAATAAAATTGAATTATTTAGAATAATAGATAATAATATCTCAAATGCAATAAAATACTCAAAAGATAGTTCAACTATAAAAGTGCTTTTAGAAGAATATAAAGAAGAGATAAAGCTTGTTTTTTGGGATGAAGGTATTGGAATAAAAAATACTAAAAAGATTTTTGAAAGATATTATAGAGGTGATAAAATAACAGGTGGTTTTGGAATTGGTCTTAGTATTGTAAAAAATATTTGTAAGAAAAATAAAATAAAAATTGAAGTAAATTCAAAACCAAATATCGGAAGTGAATTTATTTATACTTTTCAAAAGAGTTAAATTAAGGCAATTGTGATTTTGCTTTTATCTTTTCTTCTAGATTCCTTTTTGTTCTTAATATCCCATTATTTATAAGTGATAAATCATCTAAATCTTTTACTAAATATTTAGCTTGCTTATATAATTTATTTGCTTCAAATAAATTAGCTTTAGCTTCATAAATCAAAGCCATGTTATAAAGAATTTCATAACTCTTATTATCAAACTCTTGGTTTAATTTATTTAACGCATCTAAAGATAAATCTAGATTTCTTTTTTCTATAAGCTCTACAATTTTTTCAAATCTACTGCTTTGTTCATCTGTAAAAACTAAATTATCTTCATTTAATTTTTCAATTATATTAATATCCCAATATTCATAATGCGGTGAAATATCATCTAAAAATTCATCAGCTATTAATGATGCAAGTTTTATATTTACTTCTCTTTTATCCCTTGGAATTGTATGATATGGATAATAGTGATATCTAAAGCACTCTCTTATATTTCGTATTTTATTATATGTTTTTGCAAACAGTATTTCATTTGTATTCTTTTTTAAAAGCTTTAAATTAGATTGAACTGCATACTCTCTATTTTCACAAGGAATTATACGAACATGATATTCCATACATTTTTTTGTTTTCTTTTTATCATCCTGTCTATAATATCTACATCTTTTATAATCAATCTCTTCTTCATAATAAATAGAATAATTCAAAGTTGAATTAAGTGATCCTTGGACTATGGCATCAACATTTTCATAATCATTTAAAACTCTAAAAACTTTTTTACCTTCAATTGTTTTATTTGCTAATCTATTTTGTATTTTTAAACTTTGATAAATATCATCATTTACAAAATCTTCTACATAAATGGAATAAATTTTTTCATTTGGAATTTTTGAAGGATGAAGTGATTTTACAGTTAATTGTTTTGAACCACATCCTGTTATTAATACAAGAAACAGTAAAAGTAAGATTGATTTATAGATATTTTGCATAGATATTCCTTTTTCCTAAGAAATATTATAGCCTTTTTGTGAAATTTTTGTGAGTTAATAAGAATAGATTAATAGTAAAATGAGATAATCATAACTTATTTTAAATATAACAAAACAAGGATAATTATGGAATTTTTTACAGCAGATTTATGTGATGAGTTTAGTGATAAGACAGAAGTTTTAGGACCTGATTTTAAATCATATGGTGGAAGTGTAAAATTTAAAGGTACAGCAATTACAGTTAAATTAGACAAAAATAATAAAGATTTAGCAGTACTTTTAAGAGATAAAAAAGGTAAGGGTAAAGTAGTAGTTGTAGAAGTTGAAAGAAAATACTTTGCAGTTGTTGGTGATAACTTAATGAAATTTGCAAGTGATAATAACTATGCTGGAATTATTGTAAATGGATATGTTAGAGATACTGTTAATACCAAAGATTTTAATGTAGGCTTATTTGCAATTGGTACTTGTCCAAAAAAATATATCCCAGTTCAAGAAGGACAAATAAATGTACCTTTAAATATCGATGGTGTTGATATTATTGAAGGTGACTATATTTATGCAGATGTTGATGGTATTGTAGTAACAAAAGAAAAATTGGTTTAATCATGTATCTATTTGGATATGGTTCATTAATTAATTTAGTAAGTGCTCAAAAGTCTTTTAAAAGAGTTTTAAAACAAGAAGATTTAATACCTATTAATATTAACGGCTTTCAAAAAGTTTGGAACTCGATTGAAAATATAAACTTTGATGGTGTTGATGTAAATGGAGTTTTTTTAAACTTAAAAAAAAGTCCTTCAAGTTCTACAAATGGTGTACTTGTAAAAATTACAGCTGAGGAGTTAGAGTTATTAAAACTAAGAGAAAAAAACTATACATGCATAAGTATAAAAGCATCAGAAGCAAATATAACTTTAGATGAAGACATTATTGCTTTTATGACTACAAATGAAGAAAAAATTGCAAAAAAAGGTGATGAAAACTGTTTTATTCCTGCTAAATATATTGATATATTAACAAATGCATTCGCTTCTTATTCACAAGAGTTTATAAAAGAATATTCAAAATGTCTAAAAGATTATCCTTTTGATATAAAAGAAGGTACATATACTTTTAGTGACCCTGTGCAAAATAAGTTTGCAAAGCAAGGAGTAGATTCTGTCAAGTCAAAATAGCTGTAATATTTATACTTCTAAACTCTGTGAAACAAAAAGAAAAACTAAAAGTGAGAAGATTATTTCAAAAGAAGCTAATCAAATACATATCACTTTTTGTGAAGGTGATAGATTAGAAAGTTTTGAAAATGATTTAAATGAATTAAGAGGCAATTCTTTTATTTATTTTTTTAAAAAAAGATTTTCAACTGTATTTATTTCTATTATTTCAGTTCTTGTAATTATGTTTGCATTAATTTCTGCTTCAATTTATGAAGATTTATTAAAGAAAGTCATTTTTACTTTGCCTTTTGATTGGCAGACAAGCGATACAGTTTCTGTGATTTTTGTATTAATTTTCTTTTTAGGGTTAGTATTAATGCCTTCTCTTTTAGATGCAGAAGGAAATGAGTTTAAAAACAATTTATCTTCATGGTTTAATAAAGACATTAGAAAATTAAAAAGACTAAAACTTGCATTTTCAATATATGATAAAAAAACTGTTATAAACTTATACAATTTTGATTTAGAAGATGATGAACATTGGATAAATAGACTTTTACTTAAAACTTTAATTAAAAGATTTTATACAATTAATTTATATATTAGAAATGATCAAGTTAAAAGTATAGAAAAAAGACTTGAAGCATCAGATGTTCTAAATATTGAAGTTATTAAGACAAAAAAACAGATAAACAAATGTGATATAAATTTTTTGCTTTCAAGTAAAGAACAAAAACTATACTCATTAATGCAGCTTAGTTCAACTAAACTTTTAAATACTCAAAACAAGCAAGTTTTCTTATCTTTAGAGTTATTTGAATATTGTGGAAGAAATTTTTTTGAAGATCAAAAAGATTCTAAAGAACAATTAATTTCAGGCTTCCAAAATTTTATAAATAGAAGTTTTGATGATTTTAATTTTATTTCTCAAGAAAAATCGCAGCAAATATATTTTACTAAACAATCAAAATTTAGAAATTTAGAAGATGAAGAAAAAAGACTAGCTTATTACTTAAGAAATCATATTGAAGAGTGTATCTCATATTTTGATAATCCTATTTCTTTGTTGATTTTATACTATTATGTAAAAGATATAGTTTTAGATGAAAAAAGAACAATTTTAATACTAGAAAAGTTTATTGAAACAATTGATAAAAAACAACAGTATGAGTTGATTGAAGATTATTGGTTTGAAATTGCAGGAGAGATGTTTGATTCTACCTCATTAGAATCTTTTGAAGAAACTAATAGCTCTTTTTACAGAAAACTTTCAATTGATTCTTTAAATACATTAATTTTCTTATTTGAAAGAAATGGATATTACAATCAAGCCTTATTAATATGTAATTATTTATATGAAATAAACCCAAATAAATACTCAGTTACAATTTGCTCATTATATGAAAGAATGGGACAGTTTGAAAAAGCTTATAATAGTTTACCTCTTAATTTAAACCAAGGGAAAAATAGTAAGCCTTGTGATACTGAAATTAGGTATTTTCAAAGAAAAGCATGGATAGTTGTAAGCCAGAGAAAAGATGATTTAAAAGAAGAAGGTTTAAAAGCGTTAGAGAGTTTAAAAGAGTTGATATTTTCACATAATGATGATAATGAACCTCTTTGGTTATGGCATTACTATAATATAAAAGCAAATTATGCAGAATGGAATAAAGATTATGATTTGTCAATACAAAATTATAATAAATGTTTATCAATTCCTACATTAGGAGCTTTTGAATATGGAGCAACTTTTGTTAATATGGCGATTGCTTACAGGTTTAAATATTTAACATCTAATACACAAAACTTTGATACTATTGATAAATCTATCACTTTAGGCAAGCTAGGTGTATTTTTAAAACAATCAGTTGGTGATAGAGATGAATTACCTATAGTTCTTCATAATCAAGCTTTAAATATTTTATCGAAAATGCTAAATAACAATCTAGATATGGACTTATATAAAGAAGTAATTGATATTACAAATGAAGCAATTTTGATTTTAGATAAAACTAATTCGATTAAAAGATTGGGAATGCTTTTAATTGAAAATTATATTGCAAAAAGCTTTTTAAAAGAAGATACATCCTTTATATCAAATAGATTAAAAAATCATTTGGCATTCTTGGATGAGAATGAGATGAAACAACTAAATAGTTTGTACAAAGAGTTTCTAAAAGTCGATAAAATAGATAAGTTAGATTATCTAGATAATTAATTTTAATATAATTTAAACATAATATAATATTTACAATTTCTAACAAGGAATAGAATGAATTACATAAAAAACACTATAAATTTAAATACAGGAACTGTTGAAGAAAAAAGAGAAGAGATAAAACAATATTTCCTTCAAACATACGCATTAGACGAAAAACTATTTGATTTATTAAAAGATGAAAAATGTATATACAAACAACCAAATAGTTTAAGACACCCATTAATCTTCTATTTTGGACATACAGCAACATTTTTTGTAAATAAACTAACATTAGCAAATATTTTAACATCTAGAGTTAATAAAGATTTTGAAGCAATTTTTGCAATTGGTGTTGATGAAATGTCATGGGATGACTTAGAATCAAAACACTATACTTGGCCAACGATAGAAGAAACTAAAAAATATAGAGAACAAGTAAAGCAAATGGTTTTAGGTCTAATTGACACAATTCCATTTACAATGCCAATTAATTGGGAAAGTCCTATGTGGATTATTTTAATGGGAATTGAACATGAAAATATTCACATAGAAACATCATCTGTTTTACTTCGAGAACTTGATAACAAAAGATTAATTGATGATGAAATTTTTGAATATGTAAATGAAGAGAGTCAAACTTTCCCTCAAAATGAATTACTTGATGTAAAAGCAGGTGAGGTTGTAATAGAAAAAAATAGAGAAAATCCAATTTTTTATGGTTGGGATAATGAGTTTTCATTTCATAAAGCATATATAAAAGATTTTAAAGCTTCTAAATATTTAGTATCAAATGGAGAGTTTTTAGAGTTTGTAAAAGATGGTGGATATAGTAAACCTGAAATGTTTACAAAAGAAGGAAAAGAGTGGTTAGACTTCACACAAGCTAAGCATCCTGTTTTTTGGAGTAAGGTTGAAGGTGTTTATTTCTTGCGAGAAATTAACAGAGTTATTCCTCTACCTTTAAACTATCCAGTTGATATAAATGTATATGAAGCAGAAGCTTTTTGTAAATTTAAAAGTGCAAAGTTAGGTTATGAAGTAAGACTTCCAAGTGAAGATGAATATTATAGATTATATGATTATGTAGATGCAGGAGAAAAAGACGCAAATATTGGATTAAAACAATTTAATCAAAGTCCTGTTGATAAGTATAAGTTTGATGATTTCTATGATGTTGTAGGAAATGTATGGCAATGGAGTTTAACTCCTACATATCCTTTTGATGATTTTAAAGTACATCCAATATATGATGACTTTACAACTCCAACATTTGATGATAGACACGCACTTATGAAAGGTGGATCTTTTATTTCTTTAGGAAATGAGATCTTAAGAGAAGCTAGATATGCTTTTAGAAAGCATTTCTTCCAACATGCAGGATTTAGATACGTGAAATCAGATAACGAATATAGAACAAAATTAAATGACAATGTTTATGAAACAGATGACTCAATAGCACAATATTGTGAATTTCACTATGGTGAAGAAAACTTTGGAGTTAAAAACTTCTGTGTTAACTCAGTTGAACTTTTAAAGCCATATTTAGAAAAAAATAAAACAAATAAAGCTTTAGATTTAGGATGTTCAGTAGGACGAAGTACTTTTGAGTTAGCAAAAACTTTTGATGAAGTAACAGGAATTGATTTTTCAGCAAACTTTATAAATGTTGGTGTAAAACTAAAAAAATATGATACTTTAACTTTTAGAGTAAAAAGAGAAGGTGATATTTCATCAGAAAAAACAGTATCATTAAAAGATTTTGGTTTAGAAAAAACACAAGACAATGTATCTTTTATGCAAGGTGATGCATGTAATTTAAAAGATATTTATACTGGATATGATTTGATTTTTTGTTCAAACTTAATAGATAGATTATATTATCCTCAAAAATTTATTGATGATATTCCATCTCGTGTAAATCCTGATGGATTATTAGTTTTATTAAGTCCATACACATGGCTTGAAGAGTATACACCAAAAGAAAACTGGTTAGGTGGATATATTAAAGATAATAAAGAAGTATCAACTTTAGAGACTTTAAAAACTGAACTAAAAGATTTTGAATTACAAGAGACTATTGATGTTCCTTTTGTAATTAAAGAAACAAATAGAAAATATCAACACTCTGTGTCTCAAATGTCAATTTGGAAGAAAAAAGCTTAAGCTTTTTTCTTTTGTAATGGTCACCCCACATCATTTAATTTATAAGGTTCATTGATTTTTGCAAGTAAATCTGGACTTGAAAATTTATTGCATGAGCTATAAGGAAATTTTATTTTTTCATCTTTTGCTGAAATATAAAACTCCCAAGATTCCCTACTCATATTATTTTCTATTATAAAAAGTTGTAAAATAACTAAATCTTGTTTTCCATTAAAAAGTTGCAATGAAATGAAGTTAGTAATAACAAAGGTGATAATGCTAATAATGTAGTATTACCAAATACTAATCCATAAGTTCCTATTAGAGCGGTTAATACATTTATACTACCTGTTATGTCATATATGTCATTTTTATTTAAATTATTCAATTTATGGATACTTTTTTCAAACTTTTGTAAATATACATTTTTCATATTAATCCTTTAATTATCTTTTTTAAATTATAACTTTATATTTCAATAAAACCAAATTGTTTATTGTATAATAATTTATATGATTATTCCAAAACAGATAAAAACAATTAAAAACCTTTTAGTATTTGTAGGGATATTATTTATAATATTTTTAATTAATATCTCAATAGAGTACTCTAAATACAAAGAAGTGGTGTATGAAGAAGTTTTTGAAACGCAAGTAAAGATTATAAATATCTATGAAAAAGATAAGATAAATGTTTTAAGATTAAAAAATAAAAATTTTGAGTTTTTCACATCTATAGAAAAAGATAGTAATTTACATAAATTAGATTTAATTCAAATAGCTTTTCTTACAAAAAAAATTGATTTTATTTCTTTTTTAAAAGGTTTTTATGCAAAGAGTATTTACTTTGATAAAATTAAAAGAAATAACACTTTTAAAGATAAAATTGTACAAAAAATAAATTCAAATCATCAAAGTTATAAAATAAATGAAGTTTTTAATGCTCTGTTTTTAGCAATTCCTGTGTCAACTGAACTAAGAGATATTTTTGCAAACTATGGAATAACTCATTTAATTGCATTATCTGGATTTCATTTATCTGTTTTATCCTTTTTAATTTATTGGATTGTTTATTTTCCTTATGATTTCTGGCATAAAAGATATTTTCCATATAGAAATAAAAAGTTTGATTTACTTCTTACAAGTTTAGTGATTTTGTTTCTTTATTTGATTTTAACAGATGTGGTAGCCTCTTTACTTAGAGCTTTTATCATGTTGTCTTTGGGTATATTTTTATTACGCTCAAATATAAGATTAATTTCTTTTACAAATTTACTAATTACTTTTTTAATCATAATTGCATTTTTACCTAAATATATATTTTCTATTTCTTTATGGTTTTCACTTTCTGGAGTATTTTATATTTTCCTTTATATAAAATATTTTAATGAATTAAAAAGCATGATAATAAAACTACTATTATTTAACTTTTGGATATATTTTGCAATGAATCCTATTGTTCATTATTTTTTTAAGAATACTACTTATGAACAGTTATATTCACCTTTTCTAACTATTGTTTTTACTTTATTTTATCCTATTGAATTATTTGCTCATCTATTTGGGTTTGCAGGAATTTTTGATAAGTATTTAGAAATATTTTTATCAAAACAGTTTGTAGTATTTAATGTTGCTACTTCATTATTTATCTTTTTATTATATATTTTTTTATCTTTTGCATCAATTGTAAGTAAGAAGGCTTTTATTTTACTAAATGTTTTATTGATTGCTTTTACTGTATATTTATATACTTAAAAGATATTTGGGAGTTTAATGTTACTTTATTTTAAGTATTGTAAAAAAGCTTGCAAATATTTATGAACAACTTGATTCAAAAAATAAAATAAAAGATTAAATGCCCATTTATTAAACATAAAAACTCAAAATAAAAAAATAAGTTTTAACAATTTGCTATAATAGTAAAAAACTGCTCTAGTAAAAACAGTAAAAGAGTCTAAATGAATATAAAAAAAGAACTATATACTATATTTGAAAAGCCTAAAAAACATAAATATGGAGTATTAATCCAGTCTTTGATTTTCATTAATATAGCTATAAGTATTATAGTAATGTTTTTACAAACAGAAAAGAACTTATCTGAATATATTGATATTTTTAAGATTATAAATACTATAAATATTTTTCTTTTTACTCTTGAGTATATTTTAAGAGTTTATGCTGTTGGTTTTAATCCTAGAACTAAGCGAATTAAGTATATGACAAGACCTATGATGTTAATTGATTTAATTGCAATTTTGCCTTTTTACTTAACTTTCTTCAATGTAGATTTTGGCTTCTTACGAGCACTTAGAATTTTACGTATTTTTAAACTTTTTAGACTAGCAAAATTTGCAGAATTTGATGGTTTGGTTTTATCCCTTTTAAAAGAGAAAAAAGAAGAATTTATTTTTATTGTTATAACACTTTTAGTTTTAATTATTACTATTACTCCTTTGGTATATTATTTTGAGAAAGATGCACAGCCAGAAGTTTTTACTAGTATGGGTACAACTATGTGGTGGGCAGTGATTACTTTTACTACAGTTGGATATGGAGATATGTATCCAGTTACTTTAATGGGAAGAATACTTACAACTTTTGTAAGTTTTTTAGGAATTGCGTTTTATGCAATTCCAGGCAGTATTTTTACCTCAGCATTATTAGAAAAAATTAATGATAAGAAACAAAAAAAATTAGAAGAGCAAGAAAAAGAAGAAAAAGAAAGAGAAAGAGCTAAAGAAGTAAAAAAAGAAAATACAGAACTTTAGCGATGTATTCCTATTCTTTGTTAAGTTTGAATTTAATCAATATTTGTATAATCACACGTATATAACAAGGAGCTTTTATGACAAAATTACTAAAATATTTTTTATATCTATTAGTTTTAACAACAATAATCCAAGCGCAAGAAAATAAACCTACATTAGTCATATATACATATGACTCATTTACAGCTTCATGGGGACCAGCACCTAAAGTTAAAGAGGCTTTTGAAAAAACTTGTAATTGTAATGTTAAGTTTGTTTCAACTTCAAGTGCAATAGGGGCTTTAAGAAAAATTCAACTTGAGGGTTCAAATACAAAAGCAGATGTGCTTTTAGGACTAGATAAAAGTTCTGCAGGAATAGCTAGAAAAACGAATTTGTTTATAGAACATGGTATTGATACTTCAAAACTAAATCTTCCTATAAAGTGGAATGATAAAGAGTTCTTGCCTTATGATTATGGTTATTTTGCTTTTGTATATGATAGTTTAAAAACTAAAGAAATTCCAACTTCTTTTGAAGAGTTATTAGCAATGCCAAAAGATTTTAAAATCATCATTCAAGATCCAAGATCATCAACTCCAGGGCTTGGACTTTTGTTTTGGATAAAAAAGATATATAAAGATGAAGCGAATGATTATTGGAAAAAGTTAGCACCTAAAATACTAACTATTACAAAAGGTTGGTCTGAAGCTTATGGATTATTTTTAAAAGGTGAAGCTAATATGGTTCTTTCATATACTACATCACCTGCTTATCATATCATTGCAGAAAATAAAACTAACTATAAAACAGCAGATTTTAAAGAAGGTCATTATGGACAAGTTGAAGTATCAGCAATTTTAAAATCATCAAAACAAAAAGAATTAGCAAAGAAGTTTTTAGAGTTTACAAATAGTGAAATATTTGCAGATATTATCCCCACTACAAACTGGTCATATCCGGTACTTAATACACAAAAAGGACTTCCTAAAGGCTTTGACTCTTTAAGTGTTCCTTCAAAAATGCTTCTTCTTGATGATAAAGAAATAGAGCAAAATAGAAAACAATATCAAAACGAATGGTTAGATGCTATTAAATAGTATCTATAGATTTAGGCTTTCTGTAATACCAGGAAGTCTTATATCAATCTTCCTTTTAGTTTTAGCTTTTGGAGTTTTTTATATACTATTCTTAAGTATAGATATTAATGACTTTTACTCATCCTTAATTACTAATAGAACTTTAGACCTTGTAAAGTTTACTATTTATCAAGCTTCTTTATCTACTGTTTTATCTATTGTTGTTGGAACACTTTTAGCATGGGCATTAGCTCATCAAAAATCATTTAAAGGAAGAAGCTATCTTATAGCACTTCTTTCTTCATCTTTAATACTTCCAACTTTAATAGTTGTATTTGGTATTATCACAGTTTTAGGACAAAATGGTTGGTTAAACAGAACACTTTTATATCTTTTTGATTACTCTTTTGAAAACTCTATTTATGGACTAGGAGGTATTTTAATAGCGCATGTTTATCTAAATGCTTCTTTTGCAGCTAGAAGTTTATTGCATGTATTTGAGTCTATTCCCAAGGAGAGATATAAACTAGCAAAAAGTTTAAATTTTTCTGCTATTCAGCGATTTAGACTTATAGAGTATCCAGCTATAAAACTTTCTTTACGAAGTATTTCTTCAACTATATTTTTATTATGTTTTACATCTTTTGCTATAGTATTAACACTTGGAGGTTCGCCTTCTTATAATACTTTAGAAGTTGCAATTTATGAAGCAGTAAGAATAGATTTTGATATACCTTTAGCTTTAAAACTGGCATTAATACAGCTTAGTATTACAATGGCTTTAGTTTTTCTATCTGCAAACTTTAAAGCAGGTATTTCAAATATAAAAATATCTAGTGCAGTCATACCTTGGGATGAAACAAAGAAATTAAGAGTTTTTCAAATCTTTATTATTACATTTTCAACACTTCTTTTTATCTTACCTCTAATTTCTATTATTGTTGATGGTTTGGGTGCTGATTTTAAAAGGATTTTTTCTGATGAGGTATTTTTAAAATCACTTCTTACAAGTTTAGCAATAGCTACGGTTTCTAGTATACTAACTGTATTTTTTGCTCTTTTAATTAGTGATACAAGAAGAAACTTTAATATCAACCATAGAATAAAAGAATCAAAGTTCAGAAGTTTTATAAATATCCTTATATCCTTTTCTGGAAATATATACTTAGCAATTCCTTCACTTATTTTAGGATTAGGTTTTTTTCTATTTTCACAAAAGTTTGAAGCTCCTTTATATATTTGGGCTTTTGGAGCAGTTTTATGTGCGAATATCTTGATGTCTTTACCTTTTGCACTTTCAATCCTTTATCCACCTATGTTAAATATTGCTCAGAGATATGACAATCTCTGTTTTTCACTAAATCTAAAAGGAAGTAAAAGATGGCTTTACTGTGAGTGGCCATATTTAAAAGCATCAGTTTTATATGTATTTGCTCTTTCTTTTTGTCTTTCACTAGGAGATTTAGGAGTTATTGCACTGTTTGGAAGTGATGAAATTACGACACTACCTTGGTATCTTTATAGCCTAATGGGTTCATATCAAACAAAAGATTCAGCTGGAGTAGCTTTGATACTTCTTGTTTTAACACTTAGTGTTTTTATACTTTTACCAAGAATTTTTACAAGGGAAAACAATGCTTAATATTAGCAAACTAAAATATAGTTATAAAGAAAATGACATAAACAATAATTATGACTTTTCTTTATATGTAAAAAAAAATGAAATTGTAGGAATTATAGGTCAAAGTGGAAGTGGTAAATCAACACTATTAGATTTAATAGCAGGTTTTTTAAATCCTTTAAGTGGAAGTATAATTTTTAATGATATTGAGATTAGTACATCAAGTGCAGAAGATAGACCACTTACGACTCTTTTTCAAAAGTACAATACCTTTGAGCATTTAAGTGTTATTAAAAATGTACTTCTTGGAATTAGTACTTCTATGAAACCAAAAAAAGAAGAGATAGAAGAAGCAAAAATGATTTTAAAAGAAGTAGGGTTAGAAGGTTTTGAAGATAAATTAGCTTCAACTCTCTCAGGGGGACAAAGCCAAAGAGTTGCATTAGCCAGATCACTTATAAGAAAAAAACCAATTTTACTTTTAGATGAGCCTTTTACAGGATTAGATATACATACAAGAGCAAAAATGCTTAACTTATTAGAAGATATTTCAAAGAAACGAAACTTATACACTATTATGGTTACACATGATTTAAATGATTGTGAAAAAATAGCTAATAGAGTATATAAAGTAGAAAAGAATGAACTTAAAGAGTTCAATCTTTTCTAGAAAAATATAAAATAAACGACAACCATAGAAGCTAAATATACAAGTCCTGCAAGAGCTAATAGTGTAAGCCATGTTGGGTTTTTATACTGCTTTGATAAACTATAATTTAAGTATGCAAATACAGGTGTAGAGATAAATGAAGCAGTCATTGCAAAAGGTATCATTTTACCAATTGAAGAACTAAAAAATAGTATTACACAAAAAGATACTGAAGTTGTAAAAAGCATAGAGTATTGAAGTACTTTATGTGAAAAAATCTTTACTGTTTTATCTTTAAGTAGAGCAATACTTTGATGATTACATCTTGAATACCCATCAACTGCAACAATTGTAGTACCATAGATACAAATAAAAGCCACAAAAGTTATAAATCCTCTTGTCCATTCTCCAATACTTACAGAATACATATCAATAAATTGATTAATAAACTTTCCACCGCTAAGTGGTGTTATATCTTGTCCATATTGAACCAAAGCACCTAAAGACATAAACATTAAGGCTAAGACTATTGTAATTACATAACTACTATTAAAATCAATTAATCTTTTTTTCTTATATTCAGGGTCTAATTTATTTTTTTCAACTACCCAAATAGAAGCAGAAACACTAAGTTCCATAGGAGAGGGCATCCAACCCATAAGTGCTATTAAAAATGGAATTGAAGCTATTTGAAAAGGAGTTGGTTCTATAAAATCAACAGGCTTTACACTTGCTTGAGTAAAGGCTAAAATCAAAGCTAATAAAGTGATAATACTTAAAAATAACATAATGATTTTTGATACACTATCTAATGCTTTGTACTGTTTATAATAAAGTATTAATAAATAAGATAGAAGTATAAAAATACTATAAAGCTGTAATGATAAATCAAGAGGGATTAGCATTTTCAGTAAAACAGCAGCAAGAAGTGTTCCTCCTGCAACATTTACAACAGTTGCAAAGGCATTAAAGATTAAAAACACCCATAAATACACTTTCCCTTTTTCACTATATCCTTGAAGCAGAGTTTTATTATGAATGGTACTATAATCAAAAGCAAATCTATAAAATGGATATTTTAGTAAATTTACTATGATTATAAATAAAGCTAATTGATAACCATAATATGCTCCAGCTTGTGTTGAAGCTATTATATGAGAACCGCCAACGGCTGAAGAAGCCATAATAATACCAGGACCAAAATTTTTAAAAAACTCTTTCACTTTATTTACCTTTTAAATTTTTAGTCAAAACTTATTTTTGCATATTGTTCTACTGTTTTATCATCTAGCTTTGCCAAACTATCAAGCAAAGCAATATAAAACTGTCCAGTTTGATTATTATCTAAATTCTCTTTTACAATTTGCCCTGCAACGGCATAAGATGTACAAGCACTTACTATAAGCTCAAACTTATTTCCTTCTAAAGTTAAAAATGCTCCACAAACTGCACTTAAAAGACAGCCAGAACCTGTAATTTTAGGAAAAAGAACTGTTCCATTATCAATTTTTGCTACTTTTTTCCCATCGCTTATATAATCTGTTTCTCCACTAATAGAAACTATACAATTATATTTTAAAGCTACATCTATAGCTATTTGTGAAAGATTTGCTTCTCCACTTCCTGCATCAACGCCTTTTGCATTCCAAGCTACTTGTGCTAAATGTGCTATTTCTCCTGCATTTCCTCTTATTAAATCAAATTTTATTTCACTTAAAAGAGTTTTTACAGTTTCTTGTCTAAATGTTGTAGCTCCAACACCAACAGGATCTAATACAACAGGAATATTGTTTTTATTTGCACTAATTCCAGCTTTACGCATAGATTTTACTTGTTCAGATGTTAATGTCCCTATATTAATAACCAAAGCTTTACAAATAGCAGGAAGTTCATCCATTTCTTCAATAGCATTTGACATAATAGGTGAACATCCAAGACTTAATAAGCCATTTGCTACATAATTTGCTACAACTACATTTGTAATATTATGTATTAAAGGACTTTGTTGTCTTAACTTTTCTATATTATTTGATTGCATTTTCAACCTTTATTTTACAATTTCTTGTGCGTATTCATCTACATTTATTACTGTTTTAATAAGGGCATTTCTTTTCATAAACTCTGCCATTTGATTATAAACATTTTTATCAAAATTAGCAGGGTTTTGTGCTAAATAAGGTAATGTATCACTCCATGCAAGGGTGTTAAGTTCATTATTTAACTCTTTTGGTTTATAACTTACAAATGCTTTCCAAGATTCTTTTGGGTTTTGTTTTAGGTAATTTGTAGCTTCTTGTAAAGCTTTTACAAAGTTTATGTATTTTGTTGCACTTGCATTTTCTTTATTTGCTACAACTATAAGTTCATCATATTTTGGAACTCCATAATTTTCAGGAAAAAATGCTTTTCCTTCTTGTTTTTCTATTTGTAATTGATTTAATTCAAAGTTTCTAAAAGCTCCAATAACACCATCAACTTGTTTAGACATCAATGAAGGTGATAATGACCAATTTACATTTATAAGTTCAACATCTTTTGC
>Ga0193954_1000520_pt1 | contig 22294 bp, 20 predicted proteins | sample BB_5_MG_FD_140340 | JGI IMG/M metagenome (GOLD analysis project Ga0193954, IMG submission 140340) | Microbial mat bacterial communities from the Broadkill River, Lewes, Delaware, United States - BB_5_MG | ecosystem: Environmental > Aquatic > Freshwater > River > Microbial mats | place: USA...
AGTTACCTTCACTTCCACTATTGAGTGTTAATATACCACTGCTTGTATTAAATAATGTATTAGCTGGAGTATTGCTTAAGATATACCCTGTAATTGCATCCTCATCCGTTTGCGTTACAAACCCTGACAAGTCAACACTACTCCCCTCAACTCCACTTTGATCTGCTATAGGGTCAGCTACAACGGGTGGGGTACCTGTCTGTGCTTCTACCACAGTGAGCTTAAATATTTGTTTTATCTCTCCACCATAACCATCCGTTACTGTAACTTCAACATCACTATTAGTCGTATTTGATGGTGTCCCACTAATTAGTCCCGAACTGCTCATCGATAACTCGGGTATCCAATAGTTAATATAACTCAATGTATGACCATCACTATCCATAGCTTTGATTTGATACTCAAAATACTCTCCGACTGTAGCTTCTATTGGTGGTATTGGTTCGATAAAAGTTGGTGCATTATTGATAATATTGAGTGTAAAGCTCTCAGTCACTGTTTGATTCTTACCCTCTTTATCGATAACTGTAATTGTATGTGTTTGAGGACCGTTGCTTATATTACTAGGTATACCACTAATCAATCCCGTAGAAGGATCTATCGATAGATTATTGGGAAGATAATAAGTTCCATATTCTAAGCTATCATTATCAGAATCCTCAGCAACCACTTGATATTCAAAATTTTTTCCCACTACAGCAGTAAGATCACCAATAGGTTTGATAGTAGGAGATTGATTGGCTACTGCATTCACAACAACATCAAACTCATAATCATCAGAGGGCAAATCGCTTTGGTCAGTGACTCTAACTGTTACGTTATAGGTATTTGCTGCAGGTTTTCCACCGATAGTACTGCCACTTAGTGTAATATCACCTGCTGGTGATACTGAAACAAGTTGATAGCTTTTGATACTATCTCCTGCATCGTTATCATGAGCATCAATAGTAATACTTAAAGTATCTCCCTCGGTATAGGGTGAGTTATTATTGCTTACACCATCTACTACTGGTTTGGTATTGGGTGCTACAGGTGCTTCAACCTTCAATTCATAAGAGACTTTTGTAGACTGTGCAAAATTTTTTGCAGCTTTTACCGTAATGGTAAACGTACCTGTCTCAGTTGGTGTTCCTTCAATAGTACAACTTTGACCACTAGCACTAAAACCAATACCCTCTGGAAGACCCGTTACACTCCAGCCATCATAGTTTTTATCATCAACAGTAAAAGTTATACTATAGCTATCATCTGTTGTAATTGTAGATGAAGCAACTGAACTAGGGGTTAAGCTCGCTGCCATCAAACTCTGCGGCACTATCATTAACATGAACAATAATAAGATTTTATAAATATAGTTATGATTTTGTTTCATCATAATCTCCTTTGTTTTGCTTATTCAAAATTGCAAACACTTTTGCAATCTCACAGCTGCAAGGCATCAATACACCTCACATGACATTCCTAATCTAATATATTTTACTCTTATCTTATTTAATATGCACTTAAAGGGAGGGGTTAGATTATAATTATTGTTTAATACTTTTTTAAATTTATCTCTTTATAGATGTTTCCACATTCTCTTTTGGGCTGCTGCGATAATGGTCTCATCTTGGCTTAGATCAAGCCAGCCAAATTGCTCACCGCTTTGGATCTTGCCATCAAGCACATCTCCACTCTTACGAAACTTGAGATCAAGTGAAGCGATGTCAAAGCCGCTTGTCGTTTGGGCAAACTCCGATAGGCGTTTGTTGGGTAGGTGATTGGAGTAGAGATAGCACCAGCTCTTCAATCCATTTCGCCCTACCCTGCCTCGCAGTTGGTGCAGTGTGGCTAGTCCTAACCGCTCTGCCCCTACAATCACAATGGTGGTAAGACGGGGCAAAGAGATACCCACCTCTACCACCGTAGTAGCTAGCAGTATCTTGCCCTGCTCTCTAAATTCAAGTAAGACACTCTCTTTGTTTTTATCTTTGCCATGGGTAGAGTAGACTTGCTCAAAGCGTTTTTGCCAAAAGCTCAAACTCTCTTCAAGCGATTGATACTCTATGACATCACTGGCTTCAACAAGTGGATAGATGATCAAAACCTGATGCTCGTTTTTTATCTCTTTTTCAATATGCGTTAAAAGATCTTTAAAATCTGATTTACCAATGGTTTGGGTGGTGATATCTTTTTCAAAAGGGGTGGTGGTGATTAATGAAACATCGATAATGGTAGAGTTGATCATCGCTTGGGTGCGTGGAATGGGGGTGGCAGAAAACTGCAAGTAGTGAGGGCGTTTGTCGTTGTAGCTCATCATTGCATCGAGCAGTTGACGTTGGTTTGAGCCAAAGCGGTGCTGTTCATCAACCATAAGCAGATGAGCCTGAGGTAGATCTTGACGGTAAAGCAGTGCGTGCGTGCCGATAATCAGATCAATCTTTTCTAAACTCTGCTCCTCTTTAAAGCCCTGCATCACCAAAGCGATCTTTAGTGAGGGCAAGAACTGCTTGGCTTCATCGTATATCTGACGGGCTAGTATGGAAGTGGGTGCCATTAAGATAGATTTTTTGGGGTATGCCATCATGGCAGAAGCCAATATAACCATCGTCTTACCACTTCCTACATCGCCTACCACCATCCTTCGAGCCGCTTTGTTGGGATTGGATAGATCTTTTTGGATATCTCTAATGACCTTTTGCTGTTCATCTGTCAAGGTAAAAGGCAAAGCGTGGATAAAACTCTCTATATCCCCATCAAGCACGCCCAAGGGGGGATAGATTCTCTTTTTTTTACTCAGCTTTTTAATATGGTTATAGGCTTCAATAAACTTTAGAGTTTTGACAATTTGGGGATGATACTTGCCTTCACTCATAATCGACTCAATGGAGCTTGGGTAGTGGAGCGAAAGGAGCATATTGGCTTCGTGTTGGCTTAGTCCCTCATCCACCAAGGCTTCAAAAGAGAGATATTTATCAAGAAGATAACGTATCTCATGGGCTTTGAGTTCACTTTTATATTTGGGGGTAATAGTGCCAATATTTTTGATCGCTTTGGGTTGAGAGATTTGCAACATACCGTTAAAGGTCTCTACTTTGCCTTGGATATAGTGTGTGCTTTTGGGTTTAAAGGTATTGAAATGATAGGGAGTGACACGAAAAAAAACACCCAGTATATCTTGAGAAAATTGTGGCAAAAAGAAGCGTACACTTAGCCTGCCATGGCGTGAATGTACCTCCTCTACCCATGCCTCTAAGGTATGTTTTTTGCCAATCTCCAAGGATTGGGATAGATTGGAGTTGCTGTAGCTTGCTGGCAACAATAGAGCCAAATCCAGTAAAGAGTAGATCTTTTGTTTTTTGAGCAGGGCTTTATCATCGAAGGGCATTAGTAATCCAGTGGTGCAATGAATTGCACCCTACTCTATTTTTGATCTTTTTTTGCCGTGACGACAGCAAAGGTGAGCTCTTTGATCTCTGGGTGCGATGCGATAAAGCTATTGAGCTCTTTAAGGCTTAGTTTCTCAATCAACTCCAACTCTCTTTTTTTGTAATCCATTCCACGCTCATAATAATAGTTATTAAACGCTCCGTAGAGTCGTTGAGAGAGTGCTTCATTTTTGAGCGGTTCAGAACCCAAAATATACTGCTTTGCTTTATCGAGCTCCTCTTGACTCACCCCTTTGGCTACAAACTGGGATACCATCTCTTTGATCACATCAATCGCCTCATCTTGCGACTCTAGCTTGGTCTGAAGCCGCCCTGAAAAGTAGTTGAGATAGCGATAGTTGGCAAAGTGCCCCCCTACAGCATAGGCTAACCCTCGCTTAACACGAATCTCATCCATCATACGACTTCCAAAGCCACTCGCCCCTAATATATGCTGTGCTACTTTGGCTTTGTATTGATTGGAATCATTATAAGCGATATTAAAAGGAGCTCCAAAATAGATATAGGCTTGTTGCGTATCGGGTTCTACCACCTCTTCAACAATCTTTTTGGCTTTAAACTCTATTGTATTGATTCTCTTTTTGTTAAGCTTTGGCAAGGGTGAGAGGATCTTTTGAATATATTTTTGCACCTCTTCAAAGCTAATATCCCCTCCTGCAACGACTACTGCATTACTGCGACCCATAGCACCATCGATATAGGCTTTGATATCCTCCATTGTAATACTTTTTAGGCTCTTTTCATCTCCAATTTTTGGACGGGCTAGAGGGCTTCCTTCAAAGATAATTGATTTGAGCTTATGCGATGCAATATAATCGTAATCGCTTTTATACTTCTCAATACGTGCAAGAGAGAGCTTAAGTACCTTCTCATACGCCTCTTTGGAGTAGTTTGGATCTTGGATAAGTTCTTGGAGCATCGAAACTCCTTCATCAAAATACTCTGAGAGTGCTTCTACTTCAAGATTAAAGGTCTCATTACCTGTACTAGCATGCAAAGAGATCGCTTTGGCATCAAGGCGTTTGGCAAAAGCATAGCTCCCCTCTTTTTTTGTTCCCTCGTTTAAAAGTGCGGCACTAAATTGTCCAAGACCATTTATCGACTCATGTAGATACCCACTATCTTTAAAGATAAACTGCATCGATATTGATGGAATATAACTGCTATACTCATAGATCACATCGACTTTGACTCCATTAACCTCTACTTGTTTCAACTCTGCTGACATTAACCATCCTTGTAGTATTAAAATTATAAGTACTGCTTTTTTCAAAATTGCTCTCTCCTTTTACTCTCTCAACACCATAAATAATCCTATAAAAACAGTATTGTATCTTATTTGTAATTAATCATACCTCTAAAATTGATAGGTATAATTATTAACTAATATAGTGATTAATTTTTATACAATAAAATTGAAAATATTGTCTACTATTTTGTTAAAATTTGGAATATTTTAATTACAAGGAGTTTAAATGAAGAATTTATACCTAAAAGCTATCGATGGTGAAGAGATAGTAGAGTGCAGCAAAGAGTTTTTTAATCAGTTTTTGGAAACATCAAATTTTAGGAAAGTTACAAAGAGTGATAGAACACTCTATTTTATTAAAGAGAATGTTCATATAGGAGAGATTAATCTCTATGCAGGTGACTACTTTGAGGTTTTAGATTAAAATCGCTCCAAAATCTCATAGGCTGTATTGCGTTTGGCAGGATGTTCATCCAAATCACGAATCAAACGGATCATCTCCTCTTGATTCATCTCATTTTTGGCTCCTGCTGCAGATACCACATTCTCTTCCATCATGGTACTTCCAAGGTCATTAGCTCCAAAAAGCAGTGCCATCTGCCCAATGTAGCTCCCTTGGGTGACCCATGAGCTTTGGATATTTTTAAAATTATCCAAAAAGAGGCGTGAGACAGCTAGTAAACGAAGGTAACGATTGGAAGATTGCTTTTGAATATCAGGAAACTCTTGCTTAAGTGCGGTATTATCACTTTGAAACGACCACATGATATAGGCTCTAAAACCCCCTGTCTCCTCTTGCAATCTTCGTATATCTTCCCAGTGCCCTACGATTTCTTCCGTAGTTTCAACGGTACCGTACATCATCGTGGCGGTGGATTTGATCCCAAGTTTATGAGCTTTGCGGTGGATATCAAGCCAGATATCTTTATCGATCTTGCGCGGGGCAATAATATCACGCACTCTATCATTAAGTATCTCTGCCCCTGCCCCAGGAATCGAAGCAAGACCTTTTTGATGCAATCTAACCAGTACCTCTTCAACCGATATTTTAGAGATGCGTGCAATATAATCTATCTCAATGGCCGAAAAGCCATGAATGGTAATTTGAGGATATTTGCTGTGGATATGCTCCACTAGATCCTCATACCACTCAATTTTCAGTTTGGGATGCACCCCTCCTTGGAAAAGTATCTGTGTACCCCCAATAGCTAAAAGCTCTTCAATTTTGGCATCGATCTCATCAAAAGTAAGCACATAGGCATCGGCATCTTTTTCATGACGGTAAAAGGCACAAAACTTACAATCGACCCAACAGATATTGGTATAGTTGATGTTTCGATCGACCACAAAGGTAGTCACTCTTTTGGGATGAAGCTCTCGTTTTTTGGCAAGTGCCATAGCTCCAAGCTCTTTAAGATCACCATTATCGATCAGATCAATCGCCTCTTCTACACTCATTCTACTCATTTTTCTTGCTTTCCTGCTCATAATTTTGGCTCAAATTATATCCTCTTTTTGGTATGAACTTAATTTATACACCGTTCTAAATAAAATTTTATCTGCTTGTGTTATACTACAAAAAAATTAAAAATAGGATAATAACCATGTTAGATATTGGCGACAATGCACCACACTTTTGTAGACCCAACCAAGATGAAGAGGAGATTTGCCTAAGAGATCTTAGTGGGAAATGGGTTGTACTCTACTTTTACCCACGTGACAACACTCCAGGGTGTACGACTGAAGCGTGTGACTTTACAGATGAGATTGAAAATTTTGAAAATCTTGATGCTATAGTACTAGGAGTCAGCCCCGATACTCCACGCAAACACCGAAACTTTATCGAAAAAAAGGAGCTAAAAGTAACTCTTCTTGCCGATGAGGATAAATCTTTGTGCCAAGCCTACGATGTATGGCAACTCAAAAAATTTATGGGGCGAGAGTCTATGGGAGTAGTGCGAAGCACCTTTATTATCTCACCTGATGGAAAGATCGAGGCAGTATGGAGAAAAGTACGTGTCAAAGAGCATGTACAAGCCGTTAAGGCAAAACTCGAAGAGTTGGCACAATAAACCAACGCTTCTTAACTAACAAATTTGAAAATTATCTAACTTAATATTTATCTTTTTAGTGTACAATATTAATAGATATTAAAATTTTAGGAGCAAAAACTATGCGAAGTATTAAACTGTTATTTGTCTCAATCTTTACACTTGTATATATCAATTCATGTGGAAGTTCATCGAGTCCAAGTGTAGATGAAAAGGTTGTTTCAATTGTAGAAGGAGTTGTAGTTGATGATATCATTGTTAATGCTATCGTTACAGGCTATAGTAATCAATTTAATCGACTTGGTACGACACGGAGTGATGAGAATGGTGATTACAAACTTTATTTTCAAGATTATAGAGGGCTTGTGATTGTTGAAGCTACCTGTGACAAAGATTCCAGTATGAAAGCTTTTAATGGAACGGTTAAAGAGTGTCCGCTTAATACTAGACTAAGATCATTTGCTGTTGCATCAGGACGTTCAACTCCTGCAGTAGCTCATATAACGCCTTTAACTGAGTGGGTATTTGTAAGAGCACAAGCGTTAAGTCCTCATGGAACAATCACCGATATAGCCTTTCAACAAGCTAGAGCTGAGATAGCAGAATCTTTTGCCGTTGATCCCTTTATAGACAATCCTACACAAACAAACTACGGTGTTATTTTAACAGCTATTAATGAAGTAGCCCAAGAAGAGGGTAAAACAGTACAAGAGATAGTCGATGAGATTGCCCAAGATATCAGTGATGGTACGGTTGGAGACAGTGATACGACACAAGATTTAGCCAATGAGCTTAAAGATAATGGTGTGACCAATAATGTAACTGAGAACAATGGAACCTATACACCTATTACAGGAGAAGATATCGACAGTGATGGTGATGGCACTATTACAGAAGAAGAGAGTATTGCGTATGCAAAAGATATGTTTAAAAATCTTCGTACCTCTACACTTTCACTTGTTGATTATGAGACCCCCAACCAAAGCGGTACGGTTGACACTGAACTGCGAGATTTTGGTAGACTTGTTGCAGCCTTTAAGATTAAAATGAGTACCGCTTCGGTCTATAAAACAGATATTTTATCGGCTATCTTTAAAGCTATAGAAGATGGCAAACTAACAAGTTCTACCACCATTGGTGAAGGTGTAGGAATGGCTCTTACCATTGAAAAAACAACCCCAACCCAATGGAGTTATAAATTTGGTAGTGCCGATATCTATCAAGGTGTTGTTACTCTCCCAGCACTTGAACCTTCAGAGTATAGAGATAGCAATAACTACAGCCAATTAAAGTTTACATTTGATGGAACACTCCCTGCTTATAGAAGCAAAGATGGCATGAGTGAACTAGGCGTTCAAACGCTTAAAGGTGATCTCTACATTACAAATGAAGGAGACCGTATTAAAATAACACTTATAAATGGTCTTGTAGAGAGTGGGGATGATCAGAAAATCAATGTAAGTAAAATGGTAGTTTACAGCGATAAACTCATTAATGGTTCATACTCTCAACTTGAAGAGATAGTTTTTGATGGAATCATTAGTCAATACCATGTCGATGCACGTATTGATGTAACACAATATACACAAAATGCTGCAATCTCTAACAACAGTGGTTACCTGCCCAATGAAGTGATATTTGATGGAATGATGCACAATCAAAACAGTGGAACAAAAATTGATGCCACTATTAAAGCAAAGTGGCAAGATGTTGCCCTTATGAATCAAAGCATGGTTGATAACTATGCACACAAAGAGTTTATCAAACTAGACCTTGTAGTAGCAAGTGGAGACCACCTTCTCTTTACGCAAGGTTATGATCAAGAACCACTTATTGATATCAGTGTGAATGGTACTATTGATATTGAGCAGCATGATACACAGATAGTCAATATGCAACTGCAAAACTACAGTGATGGAAAACGAACGCTTGATATCACCTATACAGGAGAGGGTATGTTTGCCCAAGCTAAATCTACATTCTCCTCACCCAGTGGTGATAACGGTGTGATTAGTGTCTCTAACAATCTTGGTATCACAGGAAAATTTATTGTTCTTGATGGTACTTTGATAGCAGGAGATGATAAGGGTGATGGCTCTATCGTTAGCAAAGATGGTACACAAATTGGTAAAGTGGATGCTAATCTAGTGATTCGTTACAATGATGGCTACCTTGAATCGATTCTTTAATACTATAGCTGCTCTTCTAGGAGTGGCTATACTCTCTTCTCAAACTCTTTTTGCTTCACCGCTATCACTCTTTAATCACTTTGATAAAAACAGCCCCTACACGCTCTCGATAGAGTATAACAATGCCAATGATGCCATAGCACTCAAAGACACGCTCAAGTATAACTGGTATAAGGGGTATTCACCAAGAGAGGGAAGCAATATTGCTATTATCAATCACCGTATTGAGCTTGGAACTGCATTTAGTGAGTGGTATTTAGGTTATGCTTTGCGTTACGATATGTTTATCGATACCAACAAAGAGGCAACCGATATATTACAGCTTATTAATACCAAAAGTGACCTGCCGCTTGATAGAGTCTATAAGGTCGATATTGAAGCCTATGGTATTGCTACTCATAATCTTATTGCTTCACGTCGATTTAACTTAAATGCACAATGGAGTCTCTATGTTGGAGGGGCTATACTCTATGCCTTTGGTACACAAGATGGCTTTGTAGATGCCTATGCCAATATTGTTTCAAAAAAGGAGTATGACTTTGAGGGATACAGCCAATACTACTACGATAAAAATCACCTCTATGAGCTTGATGTTGAGAGACCAAACGCTTATGGATACTCGCTTAAATTTGGACTAGAGTACCACTCAAACAATCATAGATTTCAATTACTTGTTGAAGATTTTGCCTCCTATATCTTTTGGAAGGATCTTCCTTACAGTGAAATCTCCATCACCTCTAATACCAAAGAGTATGATGAGAACGGCTATATTAAATACAACCCCACGATCAGTGGATATGAGTTGAGCAAAGAGTATACTCAAAAACTCCATACAAAAGTTCTTGCACAGTATGAGTATCAACTAAACCCCAACCTCACTACCCAACTCGCATTGGGTTACTACAATGACTATCTTCTACCCTTTGCAGCTATTGAATATCAACACAATGAGAAGTTAAACTATGCACTTGGATACGAAGGTCGTTTTCATCAACTCTCTTTTGCTTTTGAGTATGAAAACCTTAAAGCCTCAATCAAAACCAACAATATTCAAAACCCAACAGCTCTGTCGTTTAATCTAAACTACTCATTTTCTTTGTGAATTTAGATATAGGGGCAATCCCTTGCCCCTTAACGTTTTACAACCCTCTAGGATCTGCCAACTTCCCTGCAATAGCACTAGCAGCTGCAACAGCAGAGTTGGCTAGATAGATCTCCGAGCTTCTTGCACCCATGCGTCCCACAAAGTTTCTATTAGTGGTTGCCACACATCGTTCACCATCGGCTAAGATGCCCATATATCCACCCAAACAGGCGCCACACGTTGGATTGGATACCACCGCTCCTGCTTCAATCAATGTCTCGATTAGTCCCTCTTTTTGAGCTTGAAGCAAAATCTTTTGGGTTGCAGGGGTTACAATCATTCGGGTATGACGGGCTACCTTTTTGCCTTTCATAATCTCTGCGGCGATGCGGAGGTCTTCAATACGCCCGTTAGTACAACTTCCTATCATCACTTGATCAATTTTAAGATCATCTTCTACCCCTTGCTCCATGCTTTTACCGTTTGATGGCAAGAATGGATAGGCGATAACAGGAGAGAGTTTAGATACATCGATCTTAATCACTTGCACATACGAAGCATCCTCATCTGAATAATGATAGATTGGCTCATCACGCAATCGACCATTAGCCTCTTTTCGCTCTTCAAGGTAGGCTTTGGTCACATCATCAACCGCAATGATTCCGTTTTTTGCTCCCGCTTCAATAGCCATATTACAAATAGAGAAACGATCTGCCATATTAAGGTATTGGATGCTCTCACCGCTAAACTCTAAGGCTTTATAGAGTGCCCCATCCACGCCAATTTGACGGATCACTTCAAGGATAATATCCTTTCCGTAGATATGCTCTGCTGGCTTACCGCTAAGCTCTACTTTGATTGTTTCAGGTACTTTAAACCAGTTCCCCCCTGTAATCATTCCAAAGGCAAGGTCGGTACTCCCCATACCTGTGGCAAAAGCTCCCAATGCTCCGTGTGTACAGGTGTGAGAATCCGCACCGATAATAACATCACCTGGAATGACCATACCCTTTTCAGGCAAGAGTGCGTGCTCAATCCCCATATCTTTTTCATCAAAAAAGTTTTTAAGATCATGCTTGTAGGCAAACTCTCGTGAAATTTTGGCTTGGTTGGCTGAAGCGATATCTTTGGCTGGAATGTAGTGATCCATAACGATACAAAAATTATCAGGTCTAGCTAACTTATCTGCCCCACTCTCCTCAAAAGCTCGAATGGAAATTGGTGTGGTGATGTCGTTACCGATAATCATATCGATATCGACACGTACGATCTCACCTGCTTTTACCGCTTTGTTGGCGTGTTGTGAGAATATCTTTTCTGTAATGGTCTGTCCCATATAAAATCCCTTAGATATAGTTATGTTTTTATGTTTTAAAAAATTGTTAGCATTATACCAAAAAATCTTTTTATTGACTTTTTAAGTTTAAATAGACTATAATTTGGAATCTACAATATAATTCACTTCATTTAAATTTATATCTAAGTTTTTATTATGATTGTTTACTTGTTGCTATTATGTTTTAGAATCTTTGCTATAGAGACTTTTCTCTCTTCACTGTAGAGCATCTACGCCTACACCCTATTTTCTTTTTATTATCATTATAAGGAACTTTCCATGAATAAGTTACATTTTACACTCTTGACCCTTTTATCACTGTTGCTGCTAAGTTGTGGTTCGACTACACCTCAATACGATAAACGATTTTATTTCAAAAAATCCGATAATGTTGCTCCACTCATTACACTGCTAATCAAAAAGAAAAATCTTAAAAAATATCGTAAATATGCCAAAAAGCATCGTGTCATGTCCAATCACAATATCAAAAAAATTACTCAAGACATCAGTGCTTCGAGCAAAAATATTATCGATATTGCTTTACAATACATAGGGACTAAATATAAATGGGGTGGTGTTAAACCTACTGGATTTGATTGTTCAGGATATACCCAATATGTGTACAAAAAAAATGGGGTCAAAATCCCACGCAACTCACGCACTCAATCAAGATTTGGTCAATTTATCCAAAAACACCAACTCAAAGCTGGAGATTTAATCTTTTTTGATACCTCCAAAAATAAAAACGGTCGTGTATCGCATGTGGGTATCTATGTTGGCAAAGGCAAATTTTTGCATGCAAGCGGTACGAAACGTCAAATTATTTTAGATACTATCGATAAACCCTATTTTCAAAATCGTTTTAAATTGGCTAGAAGAGTGGTGATTAATTAATGTAAGATGGATTGAATTTATGAAAAGCCTACAGGAGAGTAGGCTTCTTTAAAACATATAATTATGCTTTTTTAGCAGCTTTTTTTGCAACTTTTTTTGCTGCTTTTACTTTCTTTGGTGCTGCTTTAGCTACCTTTTTTGCAACTTTCTTTGCTGCTGCTTTTGCGTTTTTCTTTTTTACGCCTGCTTTTGCTACTGCTTTTGCTGCTACTTTTGCGATTGCTTTCTTCTTAAGTGTTTTTGCCATATAGGACTCCTTTAAATTTTTTATTACTTATGGTAATAAGTTATTACTATTATATAGTTTTTATTACCAATTTGTCAAGTTAATTGTGCTATTATTATAAAAATTCCCTCTTAGAGGAGTCTGTTATGACATTTGTAGAGTTCAAAAAGCTGCTACTTGATGCGGATATCTCATTGCCAAAATTTAGTAAATTGATTAAGGTAAGTGATAAAAATCTACAATCGTATAAAAAAAAGGGCGAAGTTCCCAATACTATTGCTGTAGTAGCCAAGTGTTTTGCTGTAATGAAAGAAAATGATATGGATTATAAGAGCCCTATAGAGAACTTAGAACTAACCGCAAAGACCAAAAAAGGTGCTGGCTTTGCTAAAAAAAAGAAAATCGAAACCCAAGAGGCAGAGTCACAAACTCCTAATCCATTGAGTGAATAAAAGTGTTATAAATCTCATCAAGTTCATGCTCCTCTTTATCAAGTACCTCCATATCACCGCTTTTGATAGAGTGTTCTAAAATGGCTATTTTTTTGACAAGATACTCAAATAGCTCTTTATTAATATCGGGAATATTATCGTGACTCAGAGGTGACTGCTCTCGATCTTTTTTAATAACTCTAGCAGGGATTCCTACCGCTGTAGAGTCATCGGGTACATCTTTGACCACCACAGAGTTAGCTCCTATCTTTGCATTTTTTCCAATGGTAATATTACCCAATACCTTTGCACCCGCTCCAATAACCGCTCCTGATTTGACCGTGGGGTGGCGTTTGCCTTTATTGAGGCTTACTCCTCCTAGCGTGACTTGTTGGTAGATAAGTACATCATCTTCAATGACTGCCGTTTCACCAATAACTACACCAATACCGTGATCGATAAAGACGCGTTTACCAATGGTAGCAGCAGGGTGAATATCAATGGTGGTTAAAAACTGCCCCAATCCAGAGATAAAACGTGGCAAAAACCTTAATCCAAAGCCATAGAGTCTATGAGCAATGCGATAAAAAAAGAGTGCCCAAAGCCCAGGGTAGTTAAAAAATAATTCAAAAGTAGAGTGAAGGGCAGGGTCATTGCGTTTGATATTTAAAAAATCCTCTTTGATTGTTTTAAACATAAAAAAGTATCCTTTATAAGTTTTTTGAGCGTATTATATCAAATATAACGCAATTATATTATTCCTATAATGTAGAGCAATTAATCATTTAACAAAATGAGAGCATTGAAGTATTCAAAATGAATCAACCAAGACAACAGCAATATTTTGTTAAAATTCATCAAAACTCATTTGTTTAAGGAAATTTGGAATAATGTCTAATCAAAAATCATATATTACTACACCCATATACTATGTAAACGATATTGCTCATATTGGTCACGCCTACACTACTATCATCGCTGATACAATGGCAAGATACTCTCGAATGGTTGGTAAAGAGACCTTCTTTTTGACAGGTACTGACGAACACGGTCAAAAGATCGAACAATCAGCTGAGGCAAAAGGCAAAGATACCAAAGCCTATGCCGATGAGATCTCTGCAACATTTAAAAATCTATGGGATGATTTTGAGATTAGCTACGATAAATTTATCCGAACCACCGATGAAGAGCACAAAGCAGGGGTGCAAAAGGCATTTAGCAAGATGTTTGCCAACGGTGATATCTACAAAGATGTCTATAAAGGGCACTACTGTATCTCATGTGAGACTTTTTTCCCAAAAACGCAACTTGTGGACGATGAGTTTTGCCCCGAATGTGGTAAAGCTACCACAGTAGTAGAGGAGGAGAGTTACTTCTTTAGGCTCTCAAACTATGCCGATAAACTGCTCAAACACTACGAAGAGAACCCCGAAGCGATCTTACCAAAGAGCAAAAAAAACGAAGTGATTCGATTTATCGAAGGGGGGCTTAGTGACCTCTCCATCACACGAACAAGTTTTGATTGGGGTGTGAAATTGCCTAGTGATATTGATGATCCCAAACACGTGATGTATGTGTGGCTTGATGCCTTGATGAACTACGTCACGGCACTTGGATACGGTAATAAAGAGGAGAATATGAAGTATTGGCCTGCCAATATTCAGCTTATTGGTAAAGATATTTTACGCTTCCACGCTATCTACTGGCCTGCCTTTTTGATGAGTCTTGATCTGCCACTGCCCAAGCATATTGCAGCCCATGGATGGTGGACAAGAAACGGTGAAAAAATGAGTAAATCCAAAGGCAATGTGATCAACCCCAAAGAGGTAGCCGATGCCTATGGATTGGATAACTTTAGATACTTTATGCTTAGAGAAGTGCCTTTTGGTGGGGATGGAGACTTTTCACAAAAAGCTTTAATCGATAGAATCAACTCTGACCTTGGGAATGATCTGGGTAATTTACTTAACCGTTTGATTGGAATGAGTGGAAAATATTTTGAGGGCAGAGTTGATGGTGTGGATGTTGCAAAGTACTACAGTGAAGAGATAAATGAGGTAAAAGCAAGTATTGAAACACTTGAGCCACTGCTTAATGATATTCAGTTGCATCGCTATCTTGAAGAGCTTTGGAGACCATTGAGTGTAGCCAATCGTGCGATTGATAAGTATCAGCCGTGGAACTTGATGAAAGAGGGCAAGCAAGATGAAGCGATGGCTCTTAATGGACTCATTGCCAATATCTTGGCAAAAGTATCAATCATGCTCCATCCAATAATGCCACAAATTACTCAAAAGATCGCTACAGCTCTTAACTTTGAAATCAACAACGCTTCATGGCAAAAGTATATTCAAGAAGGAGCACTATTAGAACCCTTTACTATTGAAAAAACTCCACCGCTCTTCCCACGAATCGAAGAGGAGCTCTTAGCTCGTGATCCCAAACCTGCCCCCAAAGAAGCCAAGAAAAAAGAGCCCAAAAAGCAAGAGAAAAAAGAGGAGAAGAGTGAAGGTGTTGCCCTTATTGGCATTGATCAATTCTTCCAGACCTCTTTAAAAGTAGGAACGGTCATCAGCGGTGAAGAGGTACCAAAGAGTAAAAAACTTCTACTGCTTCAAGTTGACATTGGTGAGGATGAGCCAAGACAGATTGTTGCAGGGATCAAAGAGTGGTACAGCGTAGAGGATCTAGTAGATACACAAGTCTGTGTAGTAGCTAATCTAAAGCCAGCCAAACTGATGGGTTACAAGAGTGAAGGAATGCTCTTAGCAGCCAAAGATGGGGATGGTCTGTGTATGATCCGTCCCGAAAAGCCCAAAACAAACGGGACAAGTATAGGATAAAAATGAAAATTGAAGATATCGTCAACCTCACCAATGGAGTGTTGCAAAATGAGCCGATTATTAAAGCAATTGAAGGGGTGAGTACATTTCCATCCAAAATTGATCAAGGAGATCTTTTTATCTCTTCTAATCAAGAGGAGATTGAAAAAGCGATTGCAAACGGTGCCTATGCCATACTTTATGATGACACCTCTGTTAATATCAGCGACAGTGAAGTAGCATGGATCAAAGTAGAGAGTATCTATGAGGCAGCTTTTAGAATTATACGCTATGTAATACTCAACCGTGAGGTGACCTTTCGATATCTAAACTCCCATGAGATGAGCTATCTTAAGATGATTACTACGCAAAAGAGTAATATTACCCTACTCTCTAATGAGTGGCAAAAGGCATTTGAACAGATTGTCAATGCCAATGGACGAATCTATGTGGGAAGTAATTTGGAGATGATGAAAACCATCAAGCCCGATATGAAGGTACTTAGTAAAGAGGTTGATGGATATATGATAGGGGGAACGCTCTTTAAATCAACCTTTAAAGTTGAGAAGTTTATCTATCAAGAAAAGGAGTTTATACCCTTTCACTTTGATACCTTAGCTCGTGTAGTAGCTTTTTGTCAAGAGCAAGAACTCCCCTACTCCATCGACCGTCTTAAATACACCAAACACTTTACGCCTATCTTTATCAACAGTGATTTGAGTAAAACACAACCCAAAAACAGTGATCAGGTCATTATATTTGTCGATAACTTGGAGGATATTGTAGAGGCACGGGAGTATATTAAGCACAACGGTCAGTGGATTAAGAGCATTATTTTAACCCCACCCAATACCAAAATCAAAGAGGTCTACGATAATCCCTATTGGTTTAAGAATGACCAAGAGGCAATTGAGATACTTAAAACGACCCACTTTAACTATGCTTTTGTCTATACACTCGATAAAAGCATCTTAGCCAATATCAAAAAAGAGTACTCTCTTTTTGATCTATAGGCTATCTTTAGCTTGAACCTTCAGTCACCTCAATGTTATCAGGAAGAGTCTGGATGAACTCTAAAATTTGATCGACATACTTCGCATCACCTTCAACTTTTATACTCTTTTTGACTATCGGTGGAGTTTCACGCGAACCTTGATGACTGTTTTTATATATTCTTGCCACACATTTACCACAAATATTCACACGGTTATTTGCCTCTAGGGCACACTCTTGGCGTATCTCTTTAATATTTGGAGCTTTTATATACTCCTCGTTAGAACCGTGCGTGCATATCTTACTGTTTAAGTTCTCTTGATCAAGACAGAGTTTACCTTTGTGACACTCATAGAGGTGATAGGTTGGCTTTTTATTCCCTTCACTTTTATACAAGTGAGAGATGCAGATACTACAAATATTGGTAGTATGGGCTATTTTTGCTATATGAATTCGCATATCTTCCAAACTGCGTGTTTTAAGATAATCTTTAAACGCTACAGACGATAGAGAGTCTTTACCACAGACTACTTGCATATCATCAACACCCTCATAGATATGCAGTGTATCTGTACTCCTGTCATTTCTCTCTTTTAATAAATATTTTGCACTCATTAACTCTACTCCTTGGATCTCAACATTAATCACTAGCATTATTTTAGCAATATCACCCTTTTTACTAGGTTAACTTTAGGCTATATTGATCGCTATACAATCAGATGTATATACTATACTTGTTGGCTATAGATACTCTTAAAATTCTCAATAGAGATATTGTATCCCATCACAAGCAGTATATCATCTTCTAAAAATATCAACTCTTTGGCAGGGTTAAAGATAAAGTTACCACTGCTAGCTTTAAGTACCCCCAAAAAGAGCAGTTTATGCTCTTTAAAGGGGATCTCTTGCACACTTTTATTGAGAAGTTTACTTTGTTTGTCAATACATATCTCATCAAGCAGAGATTTAGCATTTCCTGTCAAAACATTATAGATAGAGGGGTAGGTATTGGGATGCTTAATGGCAGTAGTCAGCATCGTTGTAGCAATATGATTGGGCAATAGAATATGATCACAGTGAGCCAAGGTATATTTTGTTGCCATGGCATTGTCGTTACACCTTGCAATGACTTTGATTTTTGAGCTTACGACTTTGGCATTGAGTATAATGTAGATGTTTTCAATATCACTTTTGGTTAATGTAATAAGTGTAATGTTTGATTGATGGGTATTGAATTTTGCAATCACCTCATAGCGGCTAGCATCATCATGAATGGCACTGTAGCCATCTTTTATCGCTTCATCAACTCGATTTTGATCCTTATCGATAATAATATACTCTTGATGGTAGCCGTGATGAGCCAAAAAGGTTTTGGACATATTACCATAACCGCAGAGAATCAAAAAACTCTCTTTTTTATTGATATTGGATATTACCCTGCTGTCTTTGAGCTCTTGGAGTTTTTGGGAAAAGAGTGAAACGGTAACGGAGGTAATAAAGGTTACCCATGCGATACCACTCAATATTACCACCATTGCAATCAGCTTGCCTTCATTGGTCACGGGTGTAATATCACCAAATCCAACCGTCGATATGGTCACAAGCGACCAATAGATAGCATCAAAAAAGTTCTCAATCTTTGGATTATGTGTACCCTCAAAGATATAGATAGCCACACTTGAGACAAAGAGTATAAAAACAAGCAGAAGTATCAAGGTTATAAATTCAAACTTCTTATAGACCAAAACCTTGATAAACTCATTCATGCTGTGAAAATAACGAAGCAACTTAAAGACACGAAAAAGCATAAAGATACGCAGTACTCTTAGAGGACGATAGGCAGGTATAATTGCCAATAGATCGATAATTGCTGCAAGTGAAAAGATATACTCTAGTTTGCCTTTAAAAAACTCTACTAACGGGGGTTTGAGTCTAAAGGGTTGATTGAGAAATTTGGCTTGATTGTAGTGCTTGATCAAAATAGCATGAAAGTCACTGTAGACCCATAAACGAAAAAGATACTCGATCAAAAAAATAAATGTCACAATATAGATCTCATAATAAAAAAGCCAAGGTGAAATATCGTGTTTAATATCATAGACTAATATGCTTATGGAGGATAAAATCAAAAAAACCATCCCCAAATCAAAATATCGTTTAAGCGGATAGTCACTGTTTTCTAAAATATTATAAGAGAGCTTTTTATACCTTTGATACTTTGTTGAACGCTCCAGATAAAAAGCAAATGAGATTAAAAGTTTGGAAAGATGGTTCATAATAGACTTTTTAATCTCATTATAGCACAACTATTTGGTGATTAAGTGAGAGTTTTTCAAATTTTCATCCCTCTGTTTCCTACCTACTAAACAAAAACGCCAAAAAGTTTCGTGACATTTTTACTCGCTACGAAGCTCCAGCTTCGTAGTGTTCTATTAGAGTTTCAACGCTTAAGTTGATTTTCTTTATTTGATAACTTTACTCCTTTTATGCTATAATCATTTTATGAACTTTGAATATGATGAGAATAAAAGTCAATCGAACAAAACTAAACATGGTATAGACTTTGAAGAGGCACAGGCTCTCTTTGCTCAACAACCACTATCCATCGAAAGAGCTAAAACAGTTGATGAGGAAGAGAGATATATTTTAGTTGCTCGAATGCACACTAAATGCTATGCTTTGATTTTTACATTTCGAAAAAGAACAATCCGTATTATAAGCGTAAGACGCTGTAGAAAAAATGAGGAAAAAAGGATTCATGATGATTAATATGAGTGCCAAGGAGTTTGATAGACGCTTTGATGATGGTGAAGATTTAGATTCATTGGTAGAGAGTAGTGAAAAAATTACAATTGAACAACTTCAAGAGATATGTAGAAGTGACAACAAAGAGAACAGTGTCATTACCCTCAATCTGAGTCCTAGCATCAGTGATAGATTACAAGAGAAATCCAAAGAGCTTAATATTGCAGTCAATGATCTTATTAAAGTAATTTTAGCTCAAAGATTGGGAGTTTTGTAGGTATAAACTTTCATGCGTTTTCTTCGTTACCACGCTATTTGCGTGGTAATGCCTGCTTTGGGCTCCCATCCTAGTGGACGGAAGTTAAATCTCCATGTTTGATTAAGTTTGTCTTTGACAATAGCGTAGTAGGTTTCATCATCAAAGGGAATTTCAATTTCTATAGTGGCTACTCCCTCTACCATTTCACCTTTTTTAATGGATTGGAGTGCGATTTAATATTGTTTGGAAGTTTCTCTTGAAACAAGAATGACAGGTATAAAAAAAAGCGTAAAGATGATAAAAACAGGATGCCAAGTTAGGAGTGTTCCAATAGCTAGTCCTAAGATTATGAGTATCATACTAATTTTAGGTTAAAAAGTATTCAATTTAGTGGGGCTAAAGCCACCGATTCCTAAAAGTTTGAAGTTATTTCACACACTCTTTGTATCGGAATGTATATGTGAACCTGAGGTTTTAATGACACAAATTGATATTATAATTACATCACTTAGATGGCTTGAATAGTTAATGAACGAAACTACCTTTCAATCTCCACCTTCACCTCTTGATAACAGGCACTATTACCTTCATTGGAGATAATAGGAGGAGTAAGAGCATTGACCCCATTAACATTGGCTCGTACCACAATGCAATCTTGCCTAATATCATCATTGATCTTAACCACTCCACTAAGAGAGCCATATTCACTAGTGATGGTAATATTGTCTCCCTCAGAGTATCCATGAGAGGAGTGTATCTCTATGGCATCACTGCGTTTAAATTGGCTATTAATCGAGTGTTTGGCTTTGGGGGTGAGGAGCCAGAAGTTATTCTCTTCAACCACCTTTTTGCCCCGTTTGATATTGGTGAGGTTTTTGATGTTTTCAAACGCATCATCAACCTCTTCGATAAACTCAAACTCATCAAACTCAAGCATATTTTGGGCCTCGGGTGAGAGACCATTGATGGCTTGATCAAGGTAGTGGTTGATATACTCCATTTCGTCTTTAAGCCCCTCAAATCCTAATCGCTTAAAGATCGCTTGGGTAAAGGAGTATTCACTTATACCATCTACTTGGTGCATTGAAATGCACTCTATGGGATTCATGGGTTTTATCGTATAGTCACTATAGCTTAGACGTACATCGGATTTTTCCAAAAAGCTTAGAGCAGGGATAACAATACGAGCCATTTTGGAACTCTCATTGTGGTAAGTGCCAAAGTAGATAAGGTTCTCTACCGTTTCTAGCTCCTCTATCACCGCATTGGTGTTTGGCATTGAGTGGGCTGGGTTAGCTCCTTGGATGACTACGCTTTTAAACTCACCAAAAGGAGCATCGACACGCGAAACGTTTTTGGTTTTGACACTAAAGGGGTTATCAAAGCCAAGTTTTGAGTCTCCTAGGTAGCTTACTCCGCACCCATCAATGCCGTAGTGTCCTAGGAGCACGGCAAGCGAATCAATAGCACGCAATACCGCATCACCAATAGAGTATTTTTGTACCCCTACACCCACAAGATGAACCACCTTTTCATGTGCGAGTAGTTCTAAAACCTTGGCAATATCATCGGCACTTACTCCAATATGTTTCATCAGCAGTTTGATGCGAAAACCACGTGAGAAGTCATAAAGATCCTCTACATCGGCTAGATCGCAATCGGCTTGCATATCTTGCATCATTGCAAATCGACTAAGAAGTAGAGCAAGATAGAGATCACTACGAGGGCGGATTTGCAAATGAATATCGGCACGTTTGGCAATAGCAGTAGCAATGGGGTCAATCACCACAAGCTTTTTCCCCTCAAGGTAGGGCATCAGATGAGAATTGGTGGTATCAATATTTCTCCCCCATACCACGACCACTTGGGCTTTGCCAATATGTTCAGGGGTAAGCACACGGTTAGCTCCCCCACGCCCCTCTTGTATCCCTGCATTTCCAGCTCCATCACAGAGGCTTTCATTGGCTATGGTGGCATTGAGCTGCTTAAAAAGTAGATTGGTCACCTCTTGCATCACACCCATATTTCCAGACCCTCGGTAGAGTAGAGAGTCACTATCAAGCACTTTGGCAACCTCGTCCAAAGCCTCCTCCATCGATACCTCTTTGCCATCAACCATTGGCGTAGTAATACGATTCCCCTCACTCATATACTTATTGAGCACCGAACACAACGCCCCATTGGTAAAGCTATCCTCCCCACCTTTGAGTTTTCCATTATCACTCACTATGCTACACGCATCATAACAATCCAATCCACAAGCACTTTGAATCATTGGTTATCCTCATATCAAAATTAGAGTATAGTAACATAGAATGGTTAAAACTTTTATGCTCAAATTAAAGCCATTGAATTTAGTATCGATTTTTGGCAATAAATCAAGAGTATCGGAGGTGCTTAATCGTAAACGCCACTTGTGGTTGATATATGTGAGTTTTTATTGCTTACTTTTTTTTAAAAAATACCACACATAAACCATCATAATAAAAGGCTCAAAACGTACCACATAGAGTCGTATAAAGATAGAAATCATCTCATAATAACTTGCATCTTTAAAAATCAAAGAGAATTGAGCAAGATATTGTTG
>Ga0193954_1000523_pt1 | contig 22286 bp, 14 predicted proteins | sample BB_5_MG_FD_140340 | JGI IMG/M metagenome (GOLD analysis project Ga0193954, IMG submission 140340) | Microbial mat bacterial communities from the Broadkill River, Lewes, Delaware, United States - BB_5_MG | ecosystem: Environmental > Aquatic > Freshwater > River > Microbial mats | place: USA...
CAGGTCGACCGCGCTGTCGAGGGAGGTGACGTCGCGCTGTAGCAGAAAGTGCAGCCGATAAGCCTGCGCGGTCGAAAACAGCACCGCGGACTTTCCTGACAGCTCATAGGCTTGCTGAAAGGCCGCCGCCGCCGCGAGATACTCGCGGGCCTCGTAGGCTTGCTTGCCGGCATCAAAGTAGGCCTTGGCCTGCTCAAGGCTCTGAGCCGGGCTCACCGCGGGCCAAAGGCAAATCAAGAGCGCCAGCGCACATGCTCTCATGGCATATCCTGAGTGATGAAGATCTGCTGGCCAAGGAGAATGTGCAAGTCGTCTTTCGTTCCGGCAAGGATGTCCACGAGGCCGTCCTGATTGAGGTCCTCAAGGGCGAGGCTGCGAATGGGGCCCACATCTCCCAGGCCGAGATCCAATGGTTCGGGCACCAAGGTCCAAGCGCCATCCTGCTGTTTGGCCACGTACAGCCCTGAGTCGGTGGCGATGACCAACTCCCAGGCCAGGTCGGTATCGATGTTGGCGCTCACTGCACCATGCACAGACCCCAAGACAGAAGAGATCGGGACCTCTTGGGTCGCCTCAAAGCCCACCCCTGGTGTGTAGCGCGCGACCAGCACGCCCGCCGACTCGGGCACGGACTGCAGCGGGCCCGCCAGCCCGTGGAATGCGATGAGGCAGTCTTGGCTTCCGTCCTCCTGGGGCTCACCCCAGGCGATGGAGATCGGGGAGCGAAGCGTTGTGGTGAGCGCCTGCGTCTCGCAGGTCGGGGATGGCGTGGCGTTGGGCTGAAGCAGGAAGCCGACGGAGGGCGCTCGGCCCTCTGCCGCGACGCAGGGGTGTGCCGGCGATAGCGCCAGGACCTGCCCGTCCGGGGTCACGCTGCTCAGTGTGCAATCAGACCACTGCTGCAGGTCGCAGGCGAGCGGGTGCTCGCGGGCTGAGCTGGCCGAAAAGGAGTCTTGCCCATCGCTGGCGAGTGTCCAGGTCGCGGTGCTGGTGAAGGCAAATAGGTCCTGTCCGGGGTCCGCGTCATCAAAGGTGCCCGCGACCACCGAGATGGGGAGCTGGGTATTGAGCCCATTGGACAGCACGTAGGGCGCCAGCATCAAGCGCTGGGCGGTGCCCAACAGCACGGCCCACGCGCCGGGCTGCGCGCCGAGTCGGTCCGGTGTGGTGTGCAACAGCAGGTCCCAGCGCCCGTCGATGGCCGCAAGGTCCGTGCCCAGCACAACTCCGGTCTCGATCTGTTGAATGAATCCGAAGCGTCCCATGACGGTGGGCGTCTGCAGGCGACCCTGGGGCTGCCCAAAGAGCACCTCCACTCGAGAGCCTTCCGGCTCGTCGATGACCACAGCGAGATCGTCTATGAGGTCGCCATCAAAGTCCCCCACTGTGAGGCCGCGGCTGATGCCATTCGTTGGCTCGAAGAAGCCATTGTAGACCAGCCGGGGCCCGGCCAGCAGTAGCTCCACCCCCTCGATCTGTTCGCCAGTGATAACAATGTCGTCGAGCCCATCTTGGTTAAAGTCGCCGACCACCGCTTCAGCAATTGTATCCAAGGGCCCGAGCTGGGGCACGTAGACGAAGCCCAGCGCAGGCAGGCCGGTAGTGCTCGTCGTGGCCACGGTATGCAAGACGCCTTGCCTCATCACGAAGTCGGCGGGACCATCGCCGTTGAGGTCCCGTGCGACCAGCGGCCAAACACTGGCGCAGCCGCCGCAGGCCGACCGCACGCGCGGGTCGGGCCGCGCTGGCCCGAAGCTGCCGTCTGGGGCCTGCCGAGCCCAAACGATCTGCTCCTCAGCGAGGGCATCTGTGGCCACCGAGGCCTGCACGTCGATGCGGCCATCGCCGTCGACGTCGACGAAGCGCGCGCCGTTGCTCAGGTTGGCCCCGAGCGGCACCTCGGCTCGAACCTGCAGGCGCAGCGAGCCCGCGGGACAGATTCCGTTACCGGTGGGTTGGGCGCAGCCCAGGTGCACGATGAAGGCGGACGGCGAGCCCCGGCCGGCCAGCAGCAGCTCATCGGAGCGGAAGGGGCGCGGCGCCTCATCGAGATCGGCGATGCTGATGGGGTGCAACAGTCGCGACAACCGCAGCCCCTCGATGACGAGGCCGGCCGCGTCGTTATCGACGGTCGTGACCGCGAGGCCGCGCTCGGCCTCGTGCAGGAAGAGGACTTCATCACCGACCGCGCCCGCTCGCTCCACGGCGACGATGCGGCTGTCTCCGCCCGTTAGCTCAATGAGGTCGAAGGGGGCGTGTGCGATGCCCTCCAGGCCGCGCGCCGGTCCCGAGCGCATGATGTGCAAGCCAGATGGCAGAGGCACCACGAGGCTGGCGGCTGTGTCGGCGCCGCCGGGCATCACGACCGCCTCAGCGAAGCCCCGGCCGATGTCGACGGTGACGGGGTCTACCAGCGCACCCTCACCGTCGGAGAAGAGCACACGAACGCTCCGGTCCGAGTGAAGGGCGGCGTCGTTCAGGCCGTCCGTGTCCAGGTCCCCGACGCTCAGGCGGGTCGCGGCGCCGGGCACAGGGCTGCTTGGACTCGGCGCAAAGCCCATATTGGTCCGGCGACAGACCTCATCTTGGCCGCAGCCCCAGCCGGACGGGCACGTGGCTCCGTCTCTACATAGGTAGTGGCAGGCGCCGATGGTCTCGGCAGGCCCACACCGGAGGTTGGGGCCGAGCTCGGTGGCCTCGCGACTGTCGCAGTCCTCACCCGCCCAGGGCTCGAGCACACCGTTGCCGCACTCATCGAAGTCGAGGTCGGGTAGCGCATTGCACCCGCTGAGCAGCGCGAGGCCGAGTGTACTCACCCGACATGCATTCCAGCCTCGGCGCGCCACTGGTCCCACCCCCGTTTCGTATTAACACGTCTCGATAGAATCCACTGGAACTTCGCGGTGAAGCGCTTTCAGCCCTGCGCCGAATCAATCCCGTGGGCGATGTCTCGCCCGGGAGGCGGAGAGAGAATGTTTCAGACGCGACGCATTATGGGGCCGATGGTTTTTGCGATTCTTTTTGGGGGCAGCACAGCGCTGGCGGGGCAGGACCTCGCGGTCGACGTGCAGGTATTGGATGACATCAAATCATGCGACGCGGACGGCGTGCTCGACCGGGGTGAGGTCGGCCGAGTCGTTGTGGCGGTCCGGAATCTTACGGCGAGCTCGATGTCCGATGTCGTCGTCGTCGTCGAATCCGATGACGCGTTGGAGCTGAGCTGGAACAAAGTCCGGGTGCCCAAGTTGGAGGCCTACGGCTTTGCCATCGCCGAGTTTGAGGCGCGTCTGCGCGCCGAGCCTGAAGAGCAAGTCATGTTGCATATTGAGGCCGTGCCGAATGCGTCCGAGGGCCTGAATCCTGTGACGCTGCAGCGCAGCTTCTGGATGCATGTGGATTCGGCGATGGGCGTATCGAGCCTCGATGATGTTGAGTTCGCTGAGACCGCCTGGAGCGCTCAGCTTGATGATCGTTATGGGGAGTACTCAGGCTGGTCGCGCGGCCTTGACGAGAACAGCAACCGCGTATGGTTCATGACCGGCGTCGAGGCCGGTGGGCACGCAACCCTCGAGTCCCCCGTCCTGCACCCCAAGTACAATGAGGACTTCGTGCTTCGCTTCGAGCACCGTCACGACTTCGACGCACCGGGTGCCGCAGGACTGTCTGGTGGTGTGGTTGAGCTATCAGCGGACCACGGACGCACCTGGCGAGATATCTCCGAGTACGCTGAGGTCGCCTACAACGGCAAAGTGAATGAGCACGCGGGCGAGCTGGAAGCCCGCGAGGCATTCGTCGGCCGCAACGCCGGGTTGCCCGGGCGTGACTCCGTCAGTATCAACCTAGCGAATACCTTCCAGGGCGACTTCGTGCAGGTTCGCTTTCGCATGGCCGTCGTACCTGGTGTGCGTGCTGCAGGCTGGGAGCTGGACAACATCGAAATCCTCGGCGCGGTGGAGACGCCCTTTGGCGCCCGCGTGGCTCATCGTGAACTCTGCGGGCCGTTGGCCGAGCTGTCCGGACAGAGCCCCCGCGGCCGCGTCTACTTGCCCGATGATTCTCAGGGTGACCAGCAGGGCTTCGTGGTGGGCGTGACCCCCGTTCAAAACCCTCAGGTGCTCAATATGGATGTCAACGTAGCTGTCGACCAGTCTCCCACGGAGCCCGGTATGCTTGAGACTGAGGTGCTCGCTGAGCAGGTCTTCCAGCACGAGGCTGAGGTTGTTGTCCGTAGCCCGCTCGGGCGGACCTACTCGGGTCAGGTGGTCGCGGCCGGTTGCACTAGCCACAGCACCTCACCGGGCGCGATGCCCTTCGCCATGGTCCTCGTCCTGCTGGGTTGGGGCTTCATGTCGAGCAAGAAGAGCTAAGATCTCCCTCCGGGCGGCGTCATAACTCCCTCCCCCAAATGTGATGACGTCGTCCGGCTCCCTCTCCCACCTGTCAGAAGCTTGAACACGCCGCGCTAGAAGGCCCGTAGGTGTTGATCGGCACTACGGTGCAGGTGTTCTGGCTGGTGAAGGTCACCTGGGCAACTTTCCAAAAGTCATTGGTTGAGCAATCCCCGCTGCCAGAGCCGGCAAGTGGCCTTGAGACATAGGTCGCTTGAGGCAGGGTGCCTCCGCAATAGATATCAATCGTGACCAGCCTACCCGCCGCGCTGGAATAGTTATGGGCGGCTACAGTGTAGGTCTGGCCCACCGCAGGCACGAGGATTCGGGTGTTCTCAGGTCCGTTGGCCGAAGTATTGTCAAAGTCCAACTCGGGGTTGGGTCCGGTGGCCACGGGGAAGGCACCGTTCCACGTCGGGGTAGTATTGGAATAGTAGCAGTCGTCATTTCCAAACCAGGGGTTGGTGGTCACGTCATTGTGAAGGTGCAGGTCTACATCTCCCGAGCCATCCCAGGTCATGGTGACCTGGAGACCTTCGCCCTCGGCGATCACCTGGGTGGTGCAGGAGGCCATGCGACCGACGTCATCCGTCATCGTGACCTGAATGTCGTAGGTGCCTACGATGAACGGCAGGAATTGCTCGGTGATGGCCCGAGGTGGGTTGGGCGTCCACTGATTGGGGGTGCCCTGGCCGCCGATGGGGAAGCTGGTGAGCGCCCAAGTATAACCCGTGATGTTGGCACCGACGGCCAGGCCCATGGCGGTGAGTGTGACCGGCACGCCGGCCTGTGTGGTCACCGGCGGCGGGCACTCCACCTGCACCAGGGGCTCGCCCACGCCGTACAGCGGCACGGTGGGATTGGGGGCCGTGGGGCTTGAGATGTAAAAGCCGAGGTCCGCGCGGTCTCCGCCGGGGGTCATGGGCGTGTAGCGCACGGGCACGTCCAGGTTGGCGCCAGCGGCCAGCATCACGCCCGTCTGGGGGCCGTTGACGAGGGCATAGGCCGTGGTGGCGCCGAAGGTGCCGGGCACGATGTCGAGGTCATTGATGAGGCAGGGGTCCTGACCAATGTTCTCGATCGTCACGCTTAAGACAGGGGTCTCAGAAAAGCGCACCGCTCCGAAGCTGAGTCGGGTGGGCGTCGTCCGGTAGGCGCAGGGCGGCAGGGTGAGGCCCGCGCCATTGACCGTCAGATCAAAGACCGGCTGCAGCGTGTCGTTGCTGTGGATCTGCACCGCGCTAGCGATGGGGCCCGTGCTTTGAGGCGCGAATCGCACCGTCATGACGGTCGAGGTGCCCACCGCCAAGGTGAAGCTCGAAAGGTCCGCTGCGAAGGCGCCCGTCATGTCACGGTCCTCGAGCACCATGCTGACGTCCAAGGCCTCATAGCCGCGGTTTTCGATGAGAACGCGCTTGTCATTGTAGGTGCCCACCGCGACGTCCCCGAAGTGAAGGGCCATGGGGCTCACCACCATGGTGGGGCCGCCGGCCCGCCCTTGCAGGGGCACGCGGACCGCGTCGAGCCGCCCGCCCACGGAGTGGGAGCTGTCAATGAGGATTGCACCCTGGGGCATCGCCGCCGTGTCCCAGGTCTGCTGAGTGGGGCTGAAAGCGATCTGCAGCTCCACTGACTCGCCTGTGCCCAACGAGACCGGCCCGACCGGGGTCACGATGTTGTACTCGGTCGCGCTGCCCGCCTCGAGGCGCCAGTTGTCCACCGAGACCTGGTCCGCCGCGGCGTTGGTACAGATCACGCTCATATTGCGTGTGCGGCCCGGATTGACAACGCCAAAGTCCACAGCCTCTGGGGTGCAGGCAAGGGTTCCAGTAGTGCCGGCGCCGCGCAGGTCAACTTTCACTTCACACAACTCGAAGTCACAATTGCTCACGGCCCACTGGGCGCGGTCGCTGGCCTCCAGGTTGGTGGGGTCGGGAGAGTAGGTCACCGGGATGACGATGCTGGCGCCCGGGGCGAGCGGCTGACCGCCGTTGAGCAGACCTTGGGCATCGGTGGGCGCCGCCAGATCGAAGCGGCCGGTGCCGGAGGAGGACTGCGCGACGGCCAGCCCGCCTTGGAATTGCGCGCTGCGCAGGGTCACGGGGATCGACAGTCGATTTGTCAGCGTGAGCTCCAAGGTACGACTGGAGCCAGCGAGCACTGCGCCGAAGTCGAGTGGGTTTGGAGTGATCTCCAAGCCCGAGCGAATGCCCCGTCCACGCAGCGTGACGGTGCGGGGCTCTTGCCCCTGCAGAGTGACGGTCACCGTAGCCTCGAAGGTCTCCTCTGACGCCTCAAAGGGCTGGAAGCTGAACAGCGCGTTCTCGCTTCGGCCGGGAAAGACGCTGAGACCTTCTCGGGGGATTTTGAACTCGAACCTTGAGCCGCCGAGGTTGCTGCCCTCAAAGCCGGAGACCACCACCGGGGCGCGGCCAGCGTTGGTGAAGACCAGCGGGGCCTGCACCACCATGCCCACCTGTACGTCGCCGAAGTCGACAAACTCCGGTAGCTCCAGCTGGCCATTGACCTGGGTGAAGCTCTCTTCCTCGCAGCCCAACCCGAGTCCCGTGAGGGAGGCCAGACACAGCAGCCCTAGGTATCGTCTCATGTAGGCATAGTGACCACGCCGTCCCCTATCCGTCAGGCCCATTGTTGAATTTCAGACCGCTGGGCACAGACGTCTAATGAAATTCATTGCTTGGGAGGCACCCATCCGCCGAACGCGCGCTCCAGTTCGAGCGCCACCGCGATGCTGACGTGGTCGCGACCGGGGCCTGCGACGACCTGGATGCCCACCGGGCGCCCCTTGGCATCCAGCCCCAAGGGGACCTGAGTCACCGGCAGCTCCATCACATTGAGGATCGCCGTGTAGACCCATTGCAGAGGCGGAAAGAGCGGATGGCCGTGGCGAGGTGCCGGGCTGGGGTACGAGGGATACAGCAGTACACCGTCGCCGATGGCCTCGATCAGCTCGCTCTTTAGCCGCTGGCCGTGCGCGATCATGCGTGCGCTGCGTCGGGGCATCCAGTGGCCGATGTCTTCCAAAAGGCCCAAGCCCAAGGCGGGTAGGGTGTGCGGCGAAAGCCGCAGGGCCCAAAGCACCAGGTGTCCCAGCAGATCCAGCGGCCTCTTGTCGCCGAGCATCTGGCGGAACTTGCCGCGCGATTCAGCCGCGCCGAACATCGATGACCAGATATCAAATGAGGAAGATAGGCCGGTGAAGTGCCCCTCCTTGATGTTGCAGCCTAGGTTGTCGAGATGATCGAGGCAGTCTGTCTGTGCTTTCTGCAAGCTACCATGCACACGGTTGCGGCCATCGCTGCGCACATTGATCACCTTGAGGCGGGCGACGTCTACCGTCGACGGGTTGCCGAGCGGCATCTCGGCGCACGAGGGATCCTGACCATCGGGCCCGGCGAGCAGCTCCACCAAGGGCATCAGGTCTTCGGCGCGCCGGCACAGCGGGCCGGTGCTCAAGATGCGCCCCGCGGCTGGGTCCACGATGGGGAACTGTCCCGTGGAAGGCACGAGCCCTCCAGTAGGCTTGTGACCAAAGACCCCATTAAAGAAGGCCGGCATGCGAATGGAGCCGCCCACATCGGAGCCCAGCCCGAAGGGCGATGCGCCGCATGCGACGATGGCCCCTTCGCCTCCTGAACTGCCGCCGACAATTCGACCGCTGTCATAGGGGCTGTTGGTGCGGCCGTACACGCGATTATTCGTCTCCATCCACATGCACAGTTCGGAGGTATTGCTGACGCCCAGCACGATGGCTCCCGCCGCTCGTAGGCGCGCGACCGTAGTGGCGTCGACCTCGGCGCGGTAGTCCTTGCGTGCAACCAGTCCTGCGCACTGGGGCATGCCTTGCACCGCGAAGCACTCTTTGATGGTGCAGGGCACGCCGAGCAGGGGCGGCAGGAAGCCCGGCGTTCGCTCGGCCTGCTGATCTGCGGCCTCAGCCTCTTCGCGGGCCGCCTCGAGGCGCTCTGCGACCACCGCGTTGATCCGCGGGTTAACCGCGAGCAATTGCTGGATGTGCGCCTCGACGACCTCCACCGAGCTGCATTCGCGTTCACGGATGCGCCTGGCCAACTCAGTGGCCGACAATTGCAGGAGCGGACTCACAATAAGCTCGGGGCAGTGGCCAGGATTGCACACACGAGCGAACCAGGCAGTTCACCTCGTACACTTTCATGACGATCACTGTCGCTGGCACTTGCGGCTATGGCCCCGGCCTGATGAAACCCCTCCATGGATCTCATCGGTATGCTCTCGTCTCAACTCAACATGCCCGAAGGGCAGGCCAAGGGCCTGGCCGGCGGCCTCATGGGTCTGGTGCAGGGCGCAATCAAAGAAGAAGTCTCCCCCGAGGACGCTCAGGCGATGGCTCAGGCCGTGCCCGAAGCGCAGCAGTGGGCCAAAGAAGGCACCACGCCGGACGCGGATGATGACGGCGCAGATCTCAGCGACCTGCTGGGCATGGGCATGAACATGCTCGGCGCGGGTGGAGGCGCTACCGGCATGGTCACCGGCGTCGCCAAGCTCATCGAGAAGTTTGGGCTCGAGCCTTCGCACGCCGCAATCGCGGCGCCCCTGGTGGCGCAATTCCTTGAGTCAAAGCTAGACCCCTCGTTGCTCGCGAAAGTGCAACCTGTGTTGGCGATGCTCTCCGGTGGCGGCGCGGCCGCCGGCGGCGACTCAGGCGGCCTCGGGGGTTTGCTGGGCGGTCTGCTCGGCTGATCTTGCCTAACCCGGGAGGGCGTCGAAGGCCGCCTTGAGGTCTCGACCCCTCTGTGGGTCCACCATCATGACGTAGGCAATCTTGCCGGCCACGTGCTCCTTGAAGCAGGGGTGGCCGTCCCGGTTTTGGGCCTGCAGTCCCGTCTTCTTGGCGTTGTGCAGCAGAGCTCGCAGACGCCGGATCTCTTTGCGGGGCACGGACCGGCGCTGGTTGACGACAATGCCCGTCACCATCTGCTGGCCGCCCTTTCTCATCACCCGAGTCTTGTCTGGGTGCACCGAGAAGCCCTCCTCACGGCTGACCTGCTCCGCCATACGGACGAGAGCAGGGACCTTTTGTACCAAGCGTGCGGTGCCTGAGAACGTCAGATCATCTGCGTAGCGTGTGTAGATCCAGCCGTGCTTTTTCGCGAATCCCGCGAGGCGAGTATCGAGGCGGTGCGCGATGAGGTTCGACAGCGCGGGGCTGGTGGGCGCGCCCTGAGGCAGCACGGGGTCACCGACGGCCACGTGATAGGTGGTGCCCTCATAGGTGATGGGCATGCGCGGGGCCTCGGTGCATAGAGCCGCAAGTACACTTGCGACCGCCGGCGAGTAGCCAAAGTGCTCAAAGAGCCCACGCACCCGGTGAAAGCTGATGGTGGGGAAGAAGTCCTTGAGGTCAAGGCACACCAAGACGGCCTGAGCGATGTGACGGTCGGCGTTGCTGACCGTGCTCTTGCCCTTCACAAAACCGTGGGCGGCTTGGTGTACTGGGATCTTCTCCAGAATGTCCCGCAGGATAGCTTGCTGCACCGCCTTGAGCTTGGCGTGGGGGGCTGCGAGCTGTCGTGTACCCCCGCGGCGCTTGGGCACCTCGAAGGGCAGGTAGTGGGGCTTTTCGGTGGCTTCCGAAAAGTAGGCCAGCCAACGCAGCTGAGGCACCGACAGCTCGAGGAGCTGGGCGACGTCCGCGGGGCTAGCGAGCTTGGGCAAGCCCGCACGATCGAGCTTTTCGATATCAGAGCGGCGGTCGCACAGTCCGCGAGAGACCCCCCGGCCCAGGTAGATGATGTCCGTGGCTTTGCGGTGGGCCACCGCCTGAGCGTGCTCCTGTCGCTTGAGCTCTGCGCCCGCCTTCTTCTCGGCCTTTATGCGCGCCTTTTCGGCCCGAAGATCAGCGCTGGCCTGCTGCGCGGCGTGCTGGGCCTCGACCCGCGCGGCCGTCTCACGCTGATGGTACTTCAGGTAGCTATCACCCACCGCGTGCAGGCGATCGAGCTCCTCTTGGCTGATCTTTCCCGCAAGCACCAAGCCGCGATCCACCAGCGCCGTACGCTCGTCGCTGGCCGGCGGGATGACGTCGAAGCGTCCATTCCAAGCGCTCTGCCACGGCTTTACTTGCAGCGCTTGTTTACGGTGATCCTTCGCGCTGAGGCCCAGAATATCGGGCGCGCTATACGAGGCCGGGGGCGGCTGCGGGGTCGCACCCCGGGGTTGTGGCGTTGATGTCGCCTGGCCTGCTGATGCAGGCTGACTTGTCTCTGGAGCGGCGCCGCTCGACGAGTCATCGCCGAAGACCTTCTTGACGAAGTCCCAGAACCCCACCGCTACATGGCCTCCGAAGAAGAAGGGAAGGGCTCATGCACCCGACTTGTAACCCTGGACCGCGTTCGTTCACCGAGCACGATGGACACCTGTGTACCGTGGGACCACGTCGCCTGAGTAGGCGGACACAGGTGTCCATCGTGCAAAAGCACAACGGGCGCGGGGATGCATGACAGGCCAAAAGCCACCGCGGCGTAACGCCGCGGCATAGTGGACTCGAGTGCACGAGCCCTTCCCCAAACTGAGTTTGTTCGTATCACGAGCCAGCCCCTTGGCCCATCTTCGACAGCCGAACCGCGAGAATGTGCCGGCATGGGCCCTGGCGAAGTTTATTTCGGTAAAAGAAGGAGCAATTGCAACGCCCCTTGCGAATGACCCCGTCGGGATCGAGGCCCACCTCGACCTCGCGTTGATCACCCACCTTCGCCACAATAATACGCAGCCGGCCGATGGTCTCGGTCTGGCTCACGGTTATGGCGTTGGGGTTCGCGAGGATCTGCCGAGTTCCGGTATGCTCAGCGTGCTCGGGACCAACGATGTCGGCGCCCAAAGGCACGGGCAAGATCGGGCGGTAGCGGCAGATGTCTCGGCCGAAGTCGTAGATGACCTGGCCCAGCCTGGCGAGCTCGAATAGGGCCGCCTGGGTCTGCGCGGAGGAGGCCAAAGCGGAGGTCGCGAGGTCGCGGCTAGTCATGCTGCGGTTCTTTCGCAGCAGGTCTTCAACCTTGGCGACCACCGCCGGGGAGGCGTCTTCACGGCCTGCGAGCAGGTCGAGGGCGGCGGCGTTGGTCCAGTCGCTCTTGGTCCAGCCCGACAGCCCGAGGATGAAGCGCATCTCGCCCATGCGCACCGTCCACAGGGAGGGCATGCCGGTGCCAAGCAAGCGAACTTGCACAGACTCCGCCAAAGGCAAAAGTCGGGCGAGTACCATCAGGCGCCGTCGTCCCCACATCCGGATGCTCTGCGGGCGGTCGCCGCTATAGGTGCCGGCGGTCGTGATGACATGCCCCCAAGGCTCGAGCACGAGTTGAGGTGGTCGGCCGGGCGTGAGCTCAAATCGAATGGAGCGCGGCCCGCTGCGCTCCTTGTGGCGGCGCAAGAAAGACAGCACCGCGTAGAGACTGGGTACATCCAACTGCACCGTCTCGCTCGGGAGCGTGGTGGCCGCCTGAAGCTGGCCGAAGCCGCGCAGCCACGCCGGCGGCAGGTCGATCTTCTCCTCGCGGTGGTCGGCTCGGCCTTCGACCTGCACCTCGAAGCCGGTCGGATCTACGATGAGCCGGGTCTTCTTGTAGGTGCGGAAGGTCTGAATCTGCTGGAACAGGCCGATCGAAAAGTCCACATTGGTGGTGCCTAGGGCCTCGGCAGAGCCGGGCTCAAAACCCTCTCGGTCGACGCATAGGCAACCGTAGCTGGACTCGTCCTTCGAGAAGCCTTCGAACAGCACAACGTCGGGGGCCACAGTGACGATCGGATCCCAAGGCACCAGGGCGCGAAAAAGCTCTGGGTCATTGCGCCTGAGCTCAAATCCCCACTCGTCGCGCAGCCGCCAGTAGCGTTTTCGGGCCGACTCGAACTGCTTCTTGAGCCCCTTTGGAGCGGGCCCAATGTCCTCGGAGAGCAGGTCGGCGCGGGCCTGCTGCGCGGCCAGGCGACGGGCCGCCGATTCGTGGTCTTTTTGGGCTTTAAGGTAGGCCTGGTAGGCCTGCCCACCGCTGCGCTTTTTGAAGCGCAGGTCACCGATGACGACCTCGTGCAAGGCGCTCATCGCCTCGCGCCAGCGAAGAGGGTGCTCCACCGCGCCGTCAAAGAAGACCTGATCGCGCGCGAGGTTGGGTTTGAGCGACAGGGACAGGCCGTCCGTGACCCGGCACACCTCACTGGAGCCTAGGTAGGACAGCGTAGACTTCATCGCTGGGCCTCTTCGAGCGCCAGACCCGGCAACAGAGCCTGCGCCTTGCTCGCCAGGCTGGGGTGCCGGAATACGGCGCGGGCCACAGCGGCAAGCGCGCTTGCCTTTTCTGGCCGCCGCAAGGACCGCAGAGAGATCGCCAGCAGCGGCAGCAGTTCGTCAGCGCGCGCTGGCTCCCGAATAAGATGGGTGGCGATCTGCTTGGCGGCTCGGGCCTTGGCCCGACTGCCGCGGTGCACGGCGAGAAGCACAGATGCCCAGACATGGCGCAGGGAGCCATCGTCCAAGGTGTTTGCCTCCAGATCGAGTCGCTTCAGCAGGGCACCCCGAACGTCATCGTAGGGGGTCTCGCTCATGGCGCTCCACAGGGCCGGGTCGCGGGCAAAACGCTCCTGACCCTGGACCACGTGCAAGGCCGACGTGCGCACATGCTCGTGCCGCGCGTCCAAGAGCTCCCGGATATCCTCTCGGCTCGAAAAGCTGGACTCCGAGATCAGCCCGCAGAGCCACGCGCACGCTTCGATGCGCACCGTGTCCGCGGGCGCCTCCGCCAAGATCAGGCGGGCGCGCAGGTCTTGTTGCGAATCGATGGCCCGCTGCTTCAGCCACTTCAGCCCTAGGCTCGCCGCGGGCGCGTTGGGGCTGGATGTGAGCTCGATGAGGGCGGCATCGTCGAGGCGCTCGGGGCGCACCGAAGCCTCAAAGGCGGCCACAATGGCCGGCTGCGCGAAGGCATTATCGACGCTGAGCAGGGCCTTCCACTGAGGGATGCTCAGCAGGTGCAGCCCGTCCGCGGCTTCAAACAGCTCAGCGCCCAAGAGCATGACCTCTTCATGGGGGCTCGTTAAGAAGCGCTGCACTTGCTCGATCGCCACGCCCCGAAGCGCGGGCCCGTGGTGAGTCCTCAGCTGGTGCAGAGCAAATAGCCGCACGGTTCGGGATCGCGCCCGGGCGACCAAGTCGAACAAGGGCTCTGGCGCCTGCCGCCAAACCTCGGGGCTAAACGGCGCAAAGCTCAGATCGCTGAGCGCGCAACCCGGCTTGACGAGCCAGCCCGGGCGGCCTTGCTCCAATAAGGGGCTGTCATGATACAGGGCGTGCACCAGGCCCCAGGCGTCGAGTAGTTGCATCGGCTCGCTGAGGTGCTCGTCCTCGTAGAGGGTCAAGGCGAGGGTCATCGCGTCTCGATAGGCCACCGCGTCGGCGCTGGCGAGTTGGCGAAAGTAGCGCCAGGCGCGGCGGGCGAGGTATCGGCGGGTGCGGAAGGTGTACGTGGGCAGGTGGCTAAGCTGATGCTCTTTGACACGGCCCGTATAGGGGTCGTGGTAACGCGCGGACGGCGGCTTCGGGCAGGCTCCGTTGACGGGCTTGAGGCCTCGAGTGGGCGCGCGCTTGGGGATGTCGGCCTTCGCGCTTAGCGCCTGCCACTCCTGATAGGTACGCGTGGACCAATCGTAGCGCCCTCTGCGCACCAGGCGGCGGCGAGCCATACGGTCACAGGCCACCATCAAGTGGGCCATGGTCTCGTGGTCTTGGGCGGCCTCGGCCAGCTTGAAGATCTTCTTGGACAGCGGCTGGTGGTTGGCGCGAAGCAGGCCGTCGTCGATGTATTGGTGCAGGGCCCGTCGCACTTCGGGACGCCGATCCTGATACCAGCGCTGGGCGAGGCCCTTGAGGGCCCGGCTCTCGGATGTATCCAGGACTGCCTGCAGCAGGCGTGGGCTGGCCTCCTCCAGCAGAGCCTCAAGGGCGAGGGCCGACGTGGCCATAGCCGGACGCTAGTGAATGGCGGCCCGGTGCGAAAGGGCCGCCAGGAAATTTCTTCGTAATGCCCTGTGTGCGGGTCGGCCGCGGACTGCTAGGTTCTGGGCCGTGCTGGTGCCAAGCCTGCTCGCGGGGCTCTTTGTGACCGCCTCGCCGCTTCCTGCGCCCACCGTGATCACGCTCACGGACCGAGCGCCGCTCGCCTTCGTCTTGAATACCCCCTCAGGGGAGAAGGGGCGCTTGCGTGTGTCGGGCATTTTGGATGCGCTGGCGGGGCCTCTGCAGCAGCACACGGACTTGATCATGGCGCCCATCGACGCCTCCGCCGTGGCGGAGTGCGAGGGCGGCCTTGCCTGTCTGGCGCGCCGGGCGCCGCGCGGGGCCCAACTGTTGCTGGTCCTATCCTACTTCGCCGCGTCCCAGGATCGCCCGGACCGACTCTCCGCGCTGCTGGTCGACGTGGGCGCGGCCGACGCCTGCGCCGCAGATCCGTTCGCAGGCGATAACGTGGATGGTTGTGTCAGTGAGCGCGCGGTACGCGAGCGTCCGGCAGCCAAGGATATTCGACAGGCAAGCGAGGCCACCTCTGCCCTCAGCCAGCTGGTGCAACAAGACCTGCGAGGCACGCTTGAGGCGACCGGGCATTGGGAGGCGACCGGGCAAGTGGGCCTGCGTGGTGTGCCATCCGGCGCCGCGCTCTTGGTCGACGAGCGTACAGTTGCCGTGGCGCCGGGCGGACCGTTGCTGATTCAGGGGCTCACCTGGGGCGAACATGACATCGCTTACGCGGTCAGCGGGCGGGTTATTCAGGGGCAGTCCTTGAACCTGGTGCGCGGTGAACCGTTGGACCTGGCTTTCGCGGAGCCCGGGGCGGGCCTGCAGCAGCCGCTGATCTGGAGTGGGGCGACGCTCGCCGCGGTGGGCGCGGGTCTGTCCATTTGGTCCATTGGCTACGCCACATCAAACTCCGAATTCACCTTCGGGTGCTCCGAGGAGCCCTCGTGCTCCCGGACCTTCGTCACCCTCGAACGGCAAGTACGGGGCAGCGTGGATGTCTTCGAGGTCGGGCCCAACGATGGCTCGGTGCTGGCGCTGCCCTTGGGATACTCCCTCGTCACGGCCGGTGCCGTCATTGCCGGCGGCGCCTACCTATTTGAGGATGACTTTTGGACTCAGGTCTTGGTCATCGGCGCCGGAGTATTGGCTGGCGGACTCACGTACGGAATCAGCGCGGCCGCAAACTAACTTGAGGGACGCTAGTTGTCGTAGATGAAGGCGTCATCACCGTTGGTGACCGTGACCCACAAGACCGTATCAGCGCGGACTTCAGGGGGGACCATCGCCTCCGCCGTCAAGATAGACTGCGCGTGCATCGGGACGTAGGCGATGACATGCAGGATCTGCTTAGTCCATGCGTCCTCCGGCAGCACATTCGCGGAGCTGATCAGGATGTCCGACATCTTGTCGGTGAGCAGTTCCAATGAGCGCTCCACCGTATAGGGATCATCGCGCGGAAAGCCTACGGCTCTAGCCACGCTCACTCCGATGCGCAGACCGTCTATCTGCACCAAGATGTCGGTCTTCTTGCTGCTCGGAGGGTCGTACATCACGAAGGTCTCCGTCTTGATGAGCTCCGCGCCCTCACAGCGGTGCAGAACTTCATAGGCGAAGGCCTCGGAGAACTCGGAGCTTCCGCCGGCGGTGCCCTCAGTAAGTATGGTGCGGGCGCCAGGGCTCAGGTCCTGGAAGTTCGCCATCGTATAACCCATGTCGAAATCGATGGCGTTGTCGAATACGAAGGGCTGGGCGCTCGTGAGCTCATCATCAAGCTCTCCACACAGGCCGCTGATCGCCCCGAAGCCCGGCAGCGGCCCGCCCGCATCTATGGCACCGGCGTCGGCCTCACCTGCGTCCGCTACGCCGGCGTCAGGGGTGGCGCTGTCTGCCGAACCGGTATCGCTGGGCTGTGCGTCGGCATGGCCTGAGTCTACGACGCCGCTATCCGCCGACGCGTCTAGGGCGTCCAGAGGGTCACCACCGTCGGATTCCGCGGAAGACCCGCAAGCCAGGTTGACGAGCAGCAACGTGAGCGCGGCCGACCGCGCCAAAGCGCAGCGCGTTGGCGTCATTCGCGGTCGCTGCCGTCGCCCAGCTCACGCTGAGCGCGGGCCAGCGCCTCCAACTCCACGGCCTCGGTATTGACCTGGTCGACAGCGTCCACGATCTCCGAGCGGGTGGGGCGCCGAAACTTCTCAAGCGCTGGGCTGTTGGCCAGACTTGGCGTGCCCGTTGTAGGCGTCGACTCCAGGGTTGCGTCATCAATGACGGTTTGGCTGTCCTCGAGGAAGGGGTCCGGCTCGATGATCGCGGTGGGGATCTCGGAGGGTTGAGTGTGACTCCCCTCGAAGGCGGCGCGCTGCTTGCTCATGCCCGTTCATGCTGAGGTTCGCCGAGCATTGCAGTCAATGTCCCTGGCCGTTGTGGGGGTGCATCCCCCGATACAGGCTCACTTCGGGGCGTCGTTATTCGGCCCGACGTACCGCAGCGAGGGCCTGAGCGGCCCGCATGAGCATCTTCTCCTGCGTGGGGCAGGAGGCGAGGCAGTCTCGTGCCCGACGCACCAGGCGGGCTGCTTCCGTGTCCTGAGTCGCGGTGGCCCGTCGCTGCACAGCGTCCAGCCAGGTATTCAGAACGCTGGGATCCAAGGCCACGCCCCTCTCCACTGACCGGGTCATGGCCGTCAATTTGACCTGCAGTTTGTCCGCAGCCGCCGCGGGCGCCGAGCGCACGGGAGCGGGGCGGGGCTTTTTTGGTCGCGCGCTTGCCTTGGCGGGGACCGGCTTGGTGCGCGGCGCCTTGGGGGCGGGGGCGGGTCTGGGTTGGGCCGTTACGCGCGCCCTCGGAGCGACCCCCGGGGCCGAGGGAGCAACCCCCGGGGCTGGAGCGGCACCTGCGGAGGTGGTGATGGGCGCCGCCGTGGGTCGTGTGCCGAAGTACGCCGCGGTGACGGTGATGCCGAGCGCAAGGAGCACTGCGACCACGGCCCAGCGCCCGGGACCTGTCGTTGGGGCCCGGGCCGCGGAGAGCGAAGAGACAGAGGCCGGGGTTTGGGACAGCGAGGGCATTGCTGCCATGGTGGCCACATCGGGCGCGTGCAGGCCCGGCTCCTCCATGAGACGGGTTGGCAATAGAGCTTGCCCAGCAGCGTCGATCTGTCTCAGCTCAGAGTGCACAACGGCGCGGGTGCGCTCTGGGTCGGGCTCATCCGGCACACCCAGTCGCGTGGGCATGCTCATCTCATTGGCGCTTGGCCCCACTGAGGTCGCTGAGAAGGGGTCGACCGAGGATTCCTGGCGGGGTGGGGGCGTGAGGTTCTGATGCGCCCGCTCCGACACCTCTTGCATGCGGGCTTGCACGTCGGGAAATAGGTCCTGAACCAGCTTGCCTAGGGCAGCCTCGGTGGCTGCAGGTCCGGCCGCGCTCTGCAGGGCCTCCGCCATCTGCCCCGCCGTCTGAAACCTGTCCTGAGGTTTCTTGGCGAGGGCCTTATGCAGGATGGCGGTCACGGCCGACGGCACCCGGGGGTTGAAGTCGGTCACCGGTGGCGGGCTGTCGTTGACGATCTGCTCCAGCGCCTCCATGAGGCTCTGCCCGGAAGTGACGGCGCTGCGTCCGGTGAACATCTCGTAGAGCAGGGCGCCCATCGCGTAGAGGTCGGATCGTGCGTCGATCGCGCTGCCGAGGGCCTGCTCCGGGGACAGGTATTTGAGCGTGCCCAGCAGGACGCCGGGGTTGGTTTTGTAATCGTCCACCTTGGCGTGGGCGATGCCGAAGTCGATGATCTTCACCTGGCCATCGAAGGTCACCATGATGTTGCGAGGCGAGAGGTCGCGGTGCACCACCCCAAGCAGGCGCCCCCCTGGGTCCCGCGCGGCGTGGGCGTGGTGCAGGCCGGCCAGCGCCGGCAGGGCTACGGCCATCACCATGTCGAGGGCGAGGGCCAGCCGACGGGAGGCCAGGCCCTGGATGAGACGCTCAAGGTCAACGCCCCGCACAAACTCGCTGGCGAGGAAGAAGCTGCCCTCTTCGTTGCCCGCGTCCAGCACGCGGCAGAGGTTGGGGTGGTCGAGGTAGGTCGCGAGGTGGGCCTCACGTCGAATGCGGGCGCGGGCCGCGCCCATGGCTTTGACGTCGGGGCGCAGCCGCTTGAGCGCACACAGCACGGTGCTGCCCCGACGCTGCGCGACAAAGACCTCGCCGATCCCACCGCGGCCTAGAAGCTGTAGAACTCGATAGTCCCCCAGGGGGAACTCGATATCCTCCATCGCTTCGGCGTCGGCGGACATGTGCGCGCCAAGGCTACACAACCCCGCGCGGCGCGTCACCGGCACATGATAAGGGCATCAGGGCGAGACAGGCTTCAGCTTCCAAATCTCATTGTTGTACTGACGCATGGTACGGTCCGTGGAGAATTTGCCCGAGCAGGCCGAGTTCATGATGGACATGCGGGTCCACCGCTCCTGGTCTCGGTAGGCCTCGGCAGCCCGCTCCTGCGCTTTGACGTACGCGCCGAAGTCAGCCGCCACCATCCAGGTGTCGCCCCAATCCGTCAGGGCGGCGATAATGTCGTCGAAGATGCCCGGCTCAAATGGGCTGAAGTGGCCGCCTCTGAGCAGGCCCATCACCCGCTGCAGGTCTGGGTCGGACTCGATGACCGCGCGAGGATCATAGCCGTCGCGGCGAGCCACAACCTCGTCTGCCGTCATGCCGAAGAGGAAGAAGTTCTCTTCACCCACCTCTTCGCGGATCTCGATGTTGGCCCCGTCCAAAGTGCCAATGGTCACCGCGCCATTCATCATGAACTTCATGTTCCCGGTACCGCTGGCCTCCTTGCCGGCGGTGGAGATCTGCTCCGACAGGTCCGTGCCGGGGCAGATGATCTCCATCTTGGAGACGTTGTAGTCCGGCAAGAAGACCACCTTCAGCAGGTCGCCCACGGCCTCGTCATTGTTCACAACGTCGGCGACAGCGTTGGCCATCTTAATGATGCGTTTGGCGATCGCGTAGCCGGGCGCGGCCTTTCCGCCGATCAGCACGGCGCGCTTCGTCCAGTCCTTTGTATCGCCGCTCTTGATGCGTGCGTACAGGTGCACGACGTGCAGGATGGCGAGCAGCTGTCGCTTGTACTCATGAATGCGTTTGACCTGCACGTCGAACATTGCGTCCAACGGGAAGTCTACGTTGCACTCCTGCTTCACCAAGGCAGCGAGACGGGCCTTGTTGTTCTGTTTCACCTGGCGCCACTGAGTCCGAAACTCACGGTCCTCAAGATGGTCCTGGAGGCCCGATAGTTGGGGTAGGTCTGTGATCCAGCCATCCCCGATTTTTGAACTCACCAAAGTATTGAGCTCGGGGTTGCACATGGCCATCCATCGGCGCTGAGTGACGCCATTGGTCTTATTGTTGAAGCGTAGCGGCCAAAGCTCGTGGAAGTCGCGGAAGAGTCCGGCCTTGAGCAGCTGGGTATGCAGCGCGGCCACACCATTGATACTATAGCTGGCCACGATCGCGAGGTGAGCCATGCGCACCTGGGGATGGTCACCTGGCTCGATGATCGACATGCGTGCTTGCCGCTCAGCATCACCCGGCCAACGGTTGGCAACCTGCCTCAAAAAGCGTGCGTTGATCTCATAGATAATATCTAAGACGCGCGGCAGCAGGTGTTGGAACATCGCCACGGGCCATCGCTCCAGCGCCTCCGGGAGCAGCGTATGGTTGGTATAGGCCATACACTTGCTGACGATGGTCCACGCCTCGTCCCAGCCCAGGCCCTGCTCGTCCATGAGCAGACGCATTAGTTCAGGGACCGCGATGGTGGGGTGCGTATCATTGAGCTGAAAGCAGTTCTTGTCCGCGAAGGTCTCGAAGCCCTCGTGGCGAGTGCTCCAGCGACGCAGGACATCTTGCAGGCTTGAGGAGGCCAAGAAGAACTGCTGGCGCAGCCTCAACTCCTTGCCGTTCTCGGACTTATCGTTGGGATATAGTACCAGTGAGATGTTCTCGGCGAAGTTCTTCGCCGCCACCGCCTCTGCGTAATCGCCCTCGTTGAACTCGGCGAAGTCGAACTCGTCGGTCGGCGCGGCCTTCCAAAGGCGCAGCGTATTGACGGTGCCGTTCTTATAGCCCGGGATGGGCACATCATAGGGCACCGCGAGCACGTCATGGGTATCAGTCCAGCGTGCGCGCTGGCGGCCCTGGTCGTCGCGGTAGAAATCAGTGTGGCCGCCGAAGGGCACCCGTCGGGTATGCTCGGGGCGCTCGACTTCCCAGGGGTTGCCGAAGGCCAGCCAGTGATCCGGCTCCTCATGCTGGTAGCCGTTATCGATCGTCTGCCGAAAGATGCCGTACTCGTAGCGGATCCCATAGCCCATGACGGGCAGCTGCAGCGTTGCGCAGGAGTCCAAGAAGCATGCGGCGAGGCGGCCCAGGCCACCGTTGCCCAGTCCTGCGTCGCGCTCCTCTGTGACGAGCTGCTCCCAGTCCAGACCGTATTGATGCAGGGCGGCTTTCACCGGCTCGCCCAGGTCCAAGTTGAGGGTGGCATTCTGCGTCGCGCGCCCCATCAAGAACTCCATCGACAGGTAATAGGCGCGCCGGCAGTCGGTCTCCGCATAGACCCGGCGGGTCTCACGCCAGCGCTCGGTGATCCGGTCGCGGATCGCGTAGACCAGGGCCTGGTAGCGATAGATGTTGGACCCCGCGTAGCGGTCCCGCCCAAGGTGATTGAGCAGATAGCGCACCAGGTCGCGGGCGATGGCGTCGGCGCTCATCTCAAGCGGTGGCACCGCGGAGTGCTGGCTCTCGATGGGCGTGAGGTCGGTTGGGGTACTTCCTGAGTGGTTCATGATTGAGCGACGGATGTCGGCCGGAGCATGCGTTCGCTCGGGGTGGCGGACAAGTGCGCGTCGATAATTCCAACGAACTGACCCTGATTGGGCCCAGGGCAGTCTCAATGTATAACGGTGCTATAATGGTCGAGGCCCAGGCCCAAGACGAGGAGCGGGCGCGCCTGCTGGCCGCCGCGAGCCAGCTGCTGCGGGCGGGCGGGGCGCAGGCGCTCAGCGTGCGTAAGGTGGCCAAGGCGGCGGGCTGCTCCACCATGGGGGTCTACTCCCGGTTTGGCGGCAAGCCCGGTCTGCTGGACGCGCTCTATGCCGAGGGCTTCATGCAGCTGGCCGCGGCCCAGGGCCAGGTTCAAGGCCCCCCGGGGCGAGACCATGTGCTCGCCCTGTGCGGCGTGTACCGAGCCGTCGCGCGCACTCATCCTGCCCACTATGCGCTCATGATGGGCGGCGTGCCGGGCTTCGTGCCTTCGGCGGAGCGCACCCAGCTCGCCGCGCGCACCTTCGCGGTGTTGAGGCGGGCGATCCACCGCGCCCAACGCATCAAGCAGGTCGCTGGTCAGGACCCGGTGGACTTGGCCGAGGCGGTGCTCGCGAGCTGCCATGGGCTGCTCACATTTGAGCTGTCCGGCCGCTGCCAGGACCCAGCCGTCGCCAGCCGCCGCTATCTGGCGACCGTGGGCGCCCTGCTCGATGGCTGGCCCGCTTGAGCGCAAGAAAGCTTACAAAGACAGCGTGCCGCCACGCTCTGTCACGAGCGCTTCAAAGGCGTCGCCATCGATGATTTCAGTACCCAGCTTGCGTGCTTTTTGGGCCTTCGATGAGGTGCTGTTGGGGTCGGACAGCACCAGATAGCTCAACCCCTTGGTCACGCCGCTGCGCACCGCGCCGCCATTCAGCTCAACCAGGGCCTCCAGCTCCTTGCGCGGGCGTTTTTGGGCGCCCGAGAAACAAAAGGAGAGGCCGGCCAGGGGGCCGCCCTGGGCCGGGGCG
>Ga0193954_1000525_pt1 | contig 22181 bp, 18 predicted proteins | sample BB_5_MG_FD_140340 | JGI IMG/M metagenome (GOLD analysis project Ga0193954, IMG submission 140340) | Microbial mat bacterial communities from the Broadkill River, Lewes, Delaware, United States - BB_5_MG | ecosystem: Environmental > Aquatic > Freshwater > River > Microbial mats | place: USA...
CCAAAGGGGTGTTCTACTATTGAGCCTCTTTGTTTCATAAACTCTTTGGCTTTATGACTTTTCATCTTTTTTGTGTAGTTTTTGATGGTATCAGAATATTCAGACCTTGAAACTCTTTTATAATACCAAACCCAACTAACAAAACATATAAATAAGCCAATATAGAGTATAATGTTAAATGCCAAGAAAAATAACATTAGAAAATCACCATACAAACGATGAGTTAGAAAAAGAGATAAAGAGTACACGAGATGGAAGATATCGATTAAGAGTGCAAGCGATATTGTTAGCCCAAGAGGGATTAAAGTCTCATGAAATATCTGAGCAATTAAAAATAGCAACGGTTAGCTTTTTTAAGTGGAAACGATGGTACAATGAAAAAGGTTTAGTGGGTATCAAAGAGGTTTCCCAAGGTGGACGACCTGAAGGTAACCCTAAATGGGATAACGCTATCTTTGAAGCCCTCTATGAAAAATTGGATTTAATGCAGGAGTATTGGAGTGTACCCAAGATGCAAGAGTGGATAATAGAGCACTATAATGTAGAGATACCTACTTCAACCATTGAGTATCGACTGAAAGTCAATGGATATAGCTTTAAATCTTCTCGTCCTAATCCCTATAAAGGAGATAAAGAACAACAAGCCTCTTTTAAAAAAAGGGATAATAGCTGGTACTCCACAGATAAAAGCTAAACCTATCAAACTCTTCTTTATGGATGAGATGCGTTATGGCTTAATGAGTAATGTACGCCGTAGTTGGTCAAAAGTAGGTGAGAGAACAGTGATAGAAAATCAACAAGCCTTTTCAAGTCGTTATTGCTATAGTGCCATTGATCCTATAGAGGGAGACTCTTTTCACTTAATGGATTTTAAAAGCACAACAAGTGATGAACTCAACCTCTTTTTAACAGCTCTTCAAGAGAGGTTTAGCAAAGAGCATTTAGTTATTGTTTGGGATAATGCTCCTTCTCATAGAACCAAGTCACTACAACGAGAGGATATGACTCTTATACCTTTACCCTCTTACTCTCCACAACTCAATCCTGTAGAGCGTTACTTTGGAGAGATGAGGAAGGTTACAGCCAATCAAATCTTTCGTGATGGTATGGAGGCACTCTCTCTTGTGGTTGAACAAGGTCTTTTAAAGCTTAGCAAGAGCAAGCAGTATCTACAAAAGCTTTGTGGTTATGAGTGGATTAGGGAGCAGTGGAATGATATTTCAGAGTCTATAAGTGGTTAGTTGGGTTTGGTATTATTAATATGTTGTTTCAATTCATTTTTGAATTTTATACTTGCAGAGGGTTTGTCGTTGGCAATATAGCGTAAAATATTTTTGAACTCTTTTGAAAAGGTTGGATTATGTATAATTCTCATTTTTGCAATGACTCAACATAGGCATCCATATCATCCCAAAACTCATCATTTTCAATCATCTCTATTTTACCACTTTTAATATCATCACGAGTTTGATGCAGTTTCTTTTGTCGCTCATAAAAATAGGGGTCATACGCAAGGTTTGAATCGTTTTCGATATGAATATGCTCTTTTTGATGATTGATATAGTTTAAAAACTCTTGCATAAAGTTATCATTGACTTGGAGTGTAACCGTTTGCATTCTCTCCTCCTATGGGCTTAATAACTTTATTATAACACAAAAGAGAGTAAAAGCAAAAATAGGTTAGCGTAGGTTTGGCATTGCCAAACGTCTAAAAGAAGTGTTGGATTGAAAAGATATTTTGAAGCTGTAGGTGTGACCATGTCACACAATTATCAAAGCTCGTAGGTTCGATTTTATCGAACGACAAAACCAAATAGGATAGATTTAGAAAAGTGTATGTTGTTTATTGATTTTTTCTTGAACCTCTTGGTCTAACTCTTCTATAATACCGACTAAAAAAGGACTATTTGGGTCATGTTTGGCTCTATTACTCTCTACAGCCTTATCACTAAAAGTAGCATAGCAGTATATGCAACCATGAGAGCAAGTGTTATACATTCCTATATCTATACTCTGTACGCAACCACACTCTTTTCGTTGATTTTTATCCTTCTTACCTAAATCAATGCCAAACAACTTATTAAGAAGTTTATCATCAATACACTTACCATGTGTAACACCACAATAGTCTAAATCAATCGCTTCTGAACAACTCTCAATTAACATATTTTTCGATTTTGCAATATCAGCCATCTTTTGAACAAGCTCATAAAGTTTACTTTTCTCTTCTAAAATATCACTATATTCAATTTGTTTGAGTTTATTGGTAATCTTTTTATAGGGGTCAGCAAAACTAATTACAACTTTATCTGTTTTACCCTCAAGATAATTAGCAATCTTTTCAAAGAGTCTAAGGTGTTCGTCAAAATCTGTATACTTTGAAAAAATAATTGGATCATACCTCCATATAACCTTCTCTTTACCTATCTTGTCACTTAGTTCAATAAAAGTTTCAATTGCCTTATAAGGGCTTGGTGTATGGCTTTCTAGTTCTTTTGGATAGCCTGTAATAGTATATTGAAAATAGTAGTTATATCCTAGCTTATCCAACTCATCTAAGTAGGGCATAAGTGGCTTTGGGTTTCGTGTCCAAAATACTATGGCATCAACTTGATAGGGGCTAAGTGAAACCCTTTTCACTTGTTTCGCATTAAAAGGATTTTTATTAAGTACATATCCTTCTCGAACTCTATTCATAAACCATTTAGAATAAAAGGCAGGAATATCGGTTCGCCTACTTGCACTAATTATCATCTGTTTTTTCAACTTTTTGATATACAATAAAGACTAATTGTGCAGGAGTCATTTTTGATTCACAAGGTAATCCATCAGGGATTTCACATACATTTTCAGATGATTTTAAAATAGTATAATTATCATTATACGCACTATTATTAAAAAAATATTTGCTTACAACTCTAAATGAGTTTTGATACATAAACTTTTTAAATATATCACGACCCTCATTATAATGATTTATATCATTATAAACTATTAATGATCCAGTAGGGAAATCAACTAGTTGACTTTTAAAGTTACTTAAAAAATCATTATGGAACCCATTGTTTTTTAACGTTGAAAATACTTTATTCATAAAAATTATATCTACTTTACTACAGTCAAATTCATCTTCAACTATATTTTTTATTTCTGGTACATTTTGCATTACAGCAGATGATATTTTACCCCATAAAGGCTCAATATCATAGCCTTTATAATTAAATTCCAAATCTAGCCACTTATCTTTATTGTGCTTATGAAGAGCTATATTATCTGGTGCAAATCCACAACCTAGAGATATGACATTTATCGGTTTATCAAGTTCTAGAAAGTTACTTTCAATAATTTGTGATTCTCTTAAAAAGTGATAAATTTCGCTTACATATATTGGACCATAATATATTGTATAATGTGCAAGTTTTTTAAGGCAATCATAATCATCATTATTCAGAGTACGAAAACTATTTTGCACACAGGATAAACAGCTTTCTTTTTCTTCAAAATTATCACATTTTTCTTCAGTTTTTTGAATTATTTCAGCACATCTATTTAAAATATTAGTCATTATACAATGTTCATCTAACAAATCTTGAAATTTTTTGCTGTCAAAATTATCCTCATCTATTAACAAGTATTTTTGATATATTCCATTGTTATACTCTAATATCTCTTCCTTTTCAGCTATAGTACAATGAAAAGTTTTTTTAATACTATTATAGGCAATAATGAGATTATTTGTAGTATCAAAATATTTTTCAATATCATTCAGATTACTATTTTCTAAGATATAGGAAAAATTCATAAACTTGTTATTTTCTTGAAAAGAAAATATAGGAAGAGTTATTTCATATAAAAAATCTACTTCTTCTCCATCTTGCCTTACTTCATAATTCGCTGGAATTTCTCCAAAATTATTAACCTTACCAATAATTATCATATCTCCAGCTATAATGTCATAATTTTCATCTCTATAAATAATATCTTCATAAAATAAAATCTCATTAATACTTACTTCTTCAAAAAGCTCTTTTTCTAAATATTGTTTATTTTTTATATCCAATGGTAATAAATTAATTTTATACATTCTTTACCTTTATAATATTATATAATCATAGATGCTTAGTTTCTTTTCTTAAAATAGCATACTAAATCACGTTAATTTTATGATTCAAACTTAAGAGTGGCTAAGCAACTATTCTTTTTATTTACTTAAAAAGTATTATATCATCTATAACTTATTGTATATAAATAAAATCCTCTCTTATAGATTTTAAATTTAATTTTCTTATTTTAGTTTGCTAAACTATCATAACCCTTACACAACCCCAACCAAAACCATCCAAACCGAAAGCGTAACAATCGATAAAATGGAGCTAATCACCACCGCAAAGGCGATGAGTTCTCGTTCCATTGCATAGAGTTGAGCGAGTATAAATGGGGTGATGGCGATGGGCATGGCTGCTTCAAGCACAGATATAGCTAACACAGGGCTTTGATTGCCCCCGATAAAGTAGAGCCAAAAGAGTGAGGGCATGATAAGGAGCTTGAGGGCAATCAAGGTAATAAGGTGCTTATAACTTAACCTCTTGGGGAAGGGGCGTACCAAAAAGATACCCAATGAAATAAGGATAATGGGCGTAGCTCCACCTGCTAACATATCGATGGTTTTTTGGACTGCAAAGGGGAGTTTGGTATCGGTGGCTAGCAGTATCACCGAAGCCATCACCGCTAACAGCAGAGGGTTTTTAAATGCATCAATGAGAATCTTTTTATCAACCTTTTTGTGAGCATCAAACTCCAATATACCAATACCTACCGTAAAGAGTATCAGTGTATAGAGAGCAATATGCATACTCACAACTCCCTCAGAACCACTGATAAGCGAGGTGACAATAGGAAAACCCAAATACCCCACATTCCCAAAAAATACCGCTATTACATAGGTATTGACCATCTTTTGAGCTATGCCAAGCTTGGTAAGTCCTAGCTTTAGAGCAATAATAATCACTATCAAAAGTAGAGCATTGCCATAGAGAAAAGAAAAGTTATCAATTTGATCCAACTCCACACGCATCATACCTGAGAAAATCAGAGCAGGAAAGAGCAGATAGATAGCAAGTTTATTAAGCACCTCTACCCATGCCTCTGTAGCTATGGTGAGCTTTAGAACTGAGCCAATGGCGATCAGCATGATCAGTGGCAATAAAGTTTGAATGATGGTTTCCATTAGACTTCCTTTTGTGTTTCGTGCATAATATTCTCTTTGAGTTGGCTCTCATCTAGCAAGAGTCTAAAGGTAAAAACCACAATGATAAGTAGCATCAATGCAGTGACCCCATAGACCCACTCAATGCCAAAAAAACTACCCAACACTATGCCCAATATCATCCCAAGGTATTTAAAAAATACAAAAATATTGGTAATGGTGGCTTGGTTGCTAGGGGTGGCGATATCGCCTTGCAGAGCAATTGACATAGGAAAGAGGATGGATTGAGCGATAGAGAGAGCTACCATCCCCATAATCAGTTGCAACAGTGAGCTGGCGTAATGAAAGATACCAAGCCCTATGAGAGCAATTGTGATACCCATTATCAACATCTTGCCTCGACCCTTTGTATCGGAAATTTTGCCAATAAAGAGCGACAGAAAAAGTGGGGTGATAAAAAAAAGCGAAGAGAGCAGACCCACGATGATGCTGTTGCCCGTGATAAGCTCAATATGCAAAGGGACAATGGAGACAGCCAATCCAAAGAGAAGGGATTGGATAAAGTAGCTTGAGAGTACACTCTTGAGCAGTGTGGGGCTTTTGAGAGCGTGCAGGGGTAGCTTGGTGCTTTTGCGTTGCTTCTCATGGGCTAACTCATCCATTTGATAAAAGAGATAGACACTTGCAAAGGCAAAAATAGTAATGAGATAAAAAGCTCTTTGGTAATCCAAAAGCTCAATCAGATAGCCAAGCAGTAGCACGCCAAAAGCATACCCCACGCCATAAACCGCTACAAAAAAGCCACTCTGAGCTCCACGATTATCGCTTTGAGAGATCCCAATAAGGTAGTTGTTTTGTGAGTTCCAGAGTATCGCACCCGAAAGCCCTAGAAGCGTAGTCCCTGCATAGATAAGATAGCTATTTGGCATCGTCATGGCTATAATGCTGATGATATAAGTGATGGAGGTAGCGACAAGCATCTTTTGTGAGCCATAGCGTGCGATAAAATAGGGAGCAAAGAAGTTGGCAAAAAAGATCCCCAAATAGAGGATAATCAAAACCCTAAACCCCATACGCTCATCCCCCATCTCATAAAAATAGGGGGTGATGTACTGTAAGATACTGCCAATGGTGATAAAGAGTAGGGCAAAACCATAAGAGAGTCGGTTAAGGTTGGGATTGTTGGAAAAAATAGTCATCTAAGATTTGAGTGCGAAACGTCGCACCGCGTTAGTAGTTTTTGTAATCATCATAATAGTCAGGTTGGGTGGGAATATCTTGATGGATATCTTTATCAATATCAGCAGGTTTGGTAATATCGGATGTAACATCGCTTATATCGATTTTATCTGTGATCTCTTGATTGATGGATGCTCCTGTGATGGCATTTTTGACTTTGCTACTTTTATTGGTGATCTCTAGCAACATTCCCGAATCAAGATTTTTGATAACCCCACTGTTGAGCTTGACCCAAATGGAGCCACTGTAACAGCGTATCACCTCTTTGCCTCGTGTGATATTACCACTAAAGTCCGTCCCTCTAATGCCAATAATTGCGGTTGTCGTTTTGATTCTAAAGCGATCGGGGGCGAGTTTCCCTATTTTGCCCGTCACCACTCTAAAAAAACCTTTATTGGCTTTGAAATTGACTTTAGAACTTCTATTTTTGAATTTAAACTCTCTAAAATGAAACGAGGAGTTTGATCCAATGGTAATAACACTGTCGTCTTTGAGCATTACTTGGATTCTACTTTGCCTTTTGGTGGTGATTTTATCCCCCTGCTTGATACTCATGCCTACTTTAAGCACTATGTTTGTACCTCGTTTGAGCGTTGCTTTGCCTTTGAGTGCCATAACTGTGCCTATATTGGCAAAGGCATAGAGACTCATGATCAATATTAAAATCATTGCTTTCATAATCTGCTCCTTATAAGAGCATTATAACATAGAATTAAGGATTGTGTTTTTTGATAATCTCAACATATTTAGCTTTTTTAGATTCCCATTGCTCTTTAGAAAGGACTTTAACCTCTCTTGTATTGGGTTCTAGGTAGGTACCACTCTCTACCTCTACTTCAAGAGGATAGTATTGATTGGGGAGTTTTCGATCTCGGTAAAGGGGAGTGAATTTCATTATACCTTTATTGTCCCAGCTAATAATATTTTTTTCATCTTTAATAAAAGTTGCTCCAATAACATTACTGTCATGTTGGATTCTCAATAACTCTTCTCCAGTATAACGATCCCATAATCGTGAAGTTTTATCTCCCCAACTTAAAATAATTTTCTCATCTTGACTAAAAAGTACTCCACTAACCGTTTTATGATCAAAGCGTACTAACTCTTTAGCTTCAATACGATCCCACAAATATATCGCTTTACCGTTATTGTAGCCAGTCCAACTCAAAATTGTTTTTTCATCTTTCGAAAAAATAGCTCCCTTAACATCCGACTTTTGATGTTTTAGTTGTAATATCTCAGAACGATTTGCTATATCCCAAATTCGTAGAGTATGATCTCCTCCCCAACTCATAATATATTTTTCATCTTGAGTAAACATTGCACCATTAATTCTAGAATCATGTTTAAAGTTTGCCATCTCTTTACCATTGTCTCTATTCCACAATCGTAAGCTTTTGTCATCACTCCAACTTAAAATCTTCTTTTCATCTTTACTAAAAATGGCACCCCTAACATCATCATTATGTGTCAGTTGTATTAACTCTTCTCCTTTTAGATTCCATAGCCTTAGCGTTTTATCTCTACTCCAACTTAAAATATTTTCTCCATCTTTACTAAAAGTTGCTCCATAAACTGAGGAGTCATGTTTAAGGTTTAAAAGTGCTTTACTACTATTTCGATCCCAATATTGTACTGTTTTACCATAATAAGCCCAACTTAGGATATTTTGTTCATTTTTGCTCAAAGTGACTCCACTAACCTTGTTATTAAATTGTAGTAATTTTTTACCGTTTTCTCGATTCCAAAGTTTGATCGTTTTATCATCACTCCAACTAAAAAACTCTTCTTGATTTTTGGTAAACACTATACCGTTCATCCATTTAAGATGTTGAAGATCTATTGATTGTGTTTGATTGACTCGTTCCCAAAGACGTGTAGTATTATCCCAGTCACTCCAGCTTATAAGACTTTTTAAATCTTTGCTTAATATTGCTCCACTAGCATACTTACCATGCTCTAATCGTAAAAGCTCTTTACCTGTAACTGTGTCCCAAAGTCGTACAGTGTTATCCCAACTCCAACTTAAAATCTTTTTTTCATTATCTATAAAACCTGCACCTTTGACTCGTGCTTGATGTTGAAAACGTTTTAACTCGTTTCCATATTTTATATCCCAATAGCGTACAGTACCATCCTCACTCCAACTTAAAATATTTTTTTCATCTTGAGTAAACATGACTCCATTTGCTATTTTATTATGTTTTACTTTTAAAAGTTCACGACCTGTAATGCTATCTAAGAGACGTACACTGCCATCATAACTCCAAATTAAAATGTTTTTTTCATTTTGATTAAAAATTGCTCCTTTTACACTACTTTTTACTCTAAAGAGTTCTTTGCTACTGTTCCTATCCCAAAGATGCAAAGTATCACTACTCCAACTTAGCACTTTTTTTTCATCTTGATTAAAAATAGCTCCTTTAATCCAATTATCATGTAGGAATCGTGCTAGTTCTTTACCATTTTGAATACTCCAAAGTCGCACAGTTTTATCATTACTCCAGCTTAAAATTCTCTTTCCATCCTTACTAATGGTTGCTCCCATAACAATATCATCATGATTAAATTGTAATAGTTGTTTGCCATTTTTGGCATCCCAAAGTTGCATAGTATGCTGAGTTAAACTTAAGATATATTTCTCATCTTGAACAAACATTACCTCTCTAATCCACTCATCGTGCTTCATATTAAGTAACACTTTACCGCTCTCTATATCCCAAAGTTTTAATGTGTTATCACCCCAACTAAAAATATATTGATCATCTTTAGTAAACATTGATCCTCTTATCCTATAATTATGTTTAAACACTTTTAACTCTTTTTTATTTCTTTGATCCCAGAGTCCTAAAGTATCCTTCTCTTTTAAAAAAAGTAAATATTGTTCATTAGTACTCACAATAGGTTCATAGACTAAATCATTTTGAGGTAATATATTTTTGAGTTTAACGGTTTCAAGAGTATTATAGAGTAGTTTTGATTTTTTCTCATTGCTTGCATTTGTACTTTGTGCCACTGCATTAGCAAAAAGAAATTTGGCTTTTAATGAGTTATTCAATTGCTCTTTATAGAGTATACCTTGTTGTAATATATTTTCTTGCAGTGTTGTTTTAAGTTTATTACTATCTTGTTGAGCTTCAATTTTTTCTTGCTTTGCAAGTTTTGTGGCATTATTGGAGCTGTATAAGAAATAAAGCATAATAATGACTATACCAATAAGAGCTATTAGGTATTTATTTATATTTTTTTGTTCACTACTATTAATTTTTTTCACTGTTATCCTTGGGGAGTTAGAATGGAGTATTGTACAATACTTCCAATAAAACATTTAAACTTTTTATGCTACTATATTTTATTTCAATAGTGAGGATAGAAGATGATCAAAAGTGCTTGTGGATTAGATTGTTATGATGCTTGTAGTATCGTCAGTGATAATGGCAAACTCAAAGGTGGGGAGGATGGCTTTACCAATGGGGCGTTGTGTTCGATACTCAATAAACAACTGCACCAAGCCCCACGCATTGATACGCCTACTATTGATGGAGTGGAAGTGAGTATGGATGAAGCTTTGGACGCGGTAGCAAAGGTGCTTGATAGTGATGCTCTGCTCTACCGTGGAAGTGGCAATATGGGTGTGATGCAAGAGGTGAGTAATTTGCTTTTTAAGGAGCTCAATGCGACCATCGCCACAGGGAGTCTCTGTGATGGAGCAGGAGATGCAGGCATACGCGATGGACGAGGGGTTAATCGTGTACTTACACCTGAACATATTGATAAAGCTGAGGTTGTCGTTGTATGGGGTAGAAATATAGAGACTACCAATAGCCACCTAATGCCCTACCTCAAAAATAAAAAGCTTATTGTCATCGATCCTATCGCCACCTCTCTTGCCAAAAAAGCCGATATTCATTTGCAAATTCGTCCACGTAGTGACTTCTATCTTGCGACACTGCTGACACGCTTTGTCATTATGCAAGATATGCAAGTACCCAATGATCTTGCCGATGTGGATGATTTTTATGATTTTTCACGTGGATTTAGGATCAAGCTCCTCATTAAACACATTGGGGTAAATGCCGATGAGATTGCCAAAGTTGTAGAGATGTTAAACCATCAAAAGGTCGTGCATCTTGTGGGTGTAGGGGTACAAAAATACTCTATTGGGGCGAGTGTACTGCGTGGGATTGACGCTCTTTGTGTGACACTTGGGCATTATGGCAAAGAGGGGTGTGGGGTGAGTTATTTGGGAGATTCCAAGCTTGGTTTGGATAACCCCTTTGCACTCAAAAGCAAAACGACCTCCAAGGTCAATACCGCCTTTAGTGATTATAAAAGTGTGCTGATTCAAGGAGCCAATCCTGCTCACTCCATGCCCAATAGTAATCACGTGATCAAAGAGCTAAAAGGGGTGGAAAATCTCATCTATTTTGGAACCTACCCCAATGAAACAAGTGCCTTGGCTAAGATTGTAATTCCCTCTAAGAGCTTTTTGGAAAAATCCGATGTCCGTCTAAGCTACAGTGATTATAGTATCAAAGCGATGCATCCAATCATTGATAACCCTAATGCCCTAAGTGAGTATGAATTTACCCAAGCACTCTATAGAAGACTAGGGTTTGAGGGACTCCAAGAAGAGCAGTATTATCTGACACATTGGCTTGACCAAGGCATTGATGGAGTCTCTCCTGAAGCAAAAAATATGTTGGAGTTTGATGAGTTTGAGTTTATCGATGAACTTGATGATGAGTTTGAAAATATCCGAAATCTAACCGACATTAAAAAGATCAAAGAGGAGATGGTAGAGAGTGACTACTGGCTCATTACCCCCAAAGCCAAACACTCTATCAACAGCCAATTTGTGCGAAGCCATGATATTGAGGTACATTCAATCTTGGGATTTAAAGAAGGTCAAGAGATTGAAGTAAGCAGTGAATATGGGGCAGTAGAGGGAGTGGTAAAGATCAATGATGATCTGCGAAGTGACTGCATTGCGATAGGTGCGAATGTAGAAGGAGTTAATCGACTTACCCCTCCTATTGTATCGGATGAAGGAGAGAGTGCCTGTTATCAAGAGATAAAAGTTAAAATACAATAAGTTTTTTAAGTACTCTTTGAAAAAAGATAGATTTATACTATAATAGCCCTACTTTATATAAGGTAGGCAAATGAAAAAACATACAATTATATTTTTAATGATTATTACTTATATTACAGGTATTAGCGGTTATGGATACTACTCTTATCTTAAAACTAAAGAGGATATTATTAGTAGTATCGATCAAGAACTCAAAGCCTCTGCCTTTGCCATTAACTTTATCTTAGATGAAAATTACCATGCCCGCATTAGCAATAAAGACTCCATCTCCAAAGAACGCTATATTCAAAATGCCCAAAAGCTCACCAACTATGCCCAACTTGCCAATGTTGAATACCTTTATAGCTTTGTTAAGATTGATGATACGATTCGTTTTGTCTCATCAAGCTTTACTCAAGAGGATATTCGAGCCAATCAAGTCACAAAATATTTTGATACCTATGAGGAAGCCAGTGATATTTTAAAACAAAGTTTTGCCAAAAAAGAGATTATGTTTGAAGAGAGTACCGATAAGTGGGGAACATTTCGTTCCGTATTTATCCCAATTCAAATCAACAATCAAACCTTTATTGCAGGTGCGGATATCAAAGTACGTCATATTGACTCTTTGCTCGCACGTGCATTCATTGATGCTTTGGTGACGGCTCTATTTTTTCTCTCTTTAATTGTGCCTGTGATTTTTCTCTATATTAAAAACATGGAACGGGAGAGAAAACATCTCGAAGATGTTATTGAATCCAAGACCAGTGAGCTTCAAATTATCAACCGTGATTTGCAAAATCTCTCAACTCAGCTTGCCAAATATCTCTCTCCTCAACTCTACAACTCCATCTTTACCAGTAAAAAAGAGGTCAAGATAGGCTCAAAACGTAAAAAACTTACCATATTCTTTAGTGATATTAAAAACTTTATCAAAACCACAGACCACTTAGAACCCGAGGATTTGACCTATATTCTCAATAGCTACCTCAACGAAATGAGTAGTATTGCCCTTAAATATGGCGCTACGATTGATAAGTTTATCGGCGATGCGATATTGATATTTTTTGGAGACCCTGAGAGTAAAGGAGTCAAAGAAGATGCACTACTTTGTGTCTCCATGGCAATTGAGATGAAAGCTAAAATGCAAGAACTGCGTACAAAATGGCTCCAAGATGGCATTACCCAACCTTTTGAAGTACGTATGGGAATCAATACAGGCTACTGTACCGTAGGAAACTTTGGGAGTGAAAGTAAACTTGACTATACCATTATAGGCAATCATGTGAACCTCGCCAATCGTTTGGAGAGCAATGCTCAGGTCAATGAAGTTTTGATTTCCAAAGATACCTATTTATTGATTAAAGAGAGTGTCAATTGTGTCAAAAAAGAGGCTATCGCCGTCAAAGGTTTTGATAAACCTATTCAAACTTATCAAGTAAGTGATAGCTTCCACCGAAATGTTTTAGAAGAGCGACTCCATGGTTTTAGCCTCTCTGTCGACTTTGATAATCAAGAGATTGACAAAGACAAAGTAGTTGATATTTTGGAGTCTACACTAAAGCAGTTGAAATAAAAAGAAACTTGTAACTGCTTTGACCACAGCAACGATATTAAAATTACTATATTTATATACGTTATGTATAACATAACTATAAATTATTAAACCTTAAGCCTAATATTACTTTTTGTAACATTTTAGTATTTTTTTACATTTTTGTAGGCTCATATACACTTTGCTATGTTCATGCTATGTTTCTAATTTAGGATTAGAGCATAGCAAATTATGTAAGGGGTAAATATGAAAAAAACAGTTTTAAGCTTAGTAACTGTCGCTATGATTTCTACTCTCCACGCAGGTGGTGATGTCAAAGAAGTAGAGGTTGTCGCACCAGTAACACCAGAAGCACCAGCTGAAGAAGTAAACATGGGAAAAGTCAGTGGACAGATTCGTATGTTTAGTATTTCACGAGAGATGGATTATAGTGATCCAACACGAGATGACTTTACACGTGATGGTACAGCCATTGGTGGTCACCTTAAGTATGAGTCACCATCACTTTATGGTCTTAGCTTTGGTGTAGCTTTCTATGGTACAAACAAATTGGTAATGGATAGTCCAAGAAATGTATATACAATATCTGATCCAACACTTTTGGGTGAGAACAACGAAGACTATGCACTTTTAGGTGAAGCATACCTTCAATATACATTGGGGAATACCCTGCTCAAAGTCGGTCGTCAAAAGATCAATACTCCAATGGCGGGAACCGATGATGCAAGAATGTTACCAAACTTATTTGAAGGTGCATTGATTGCTAACAGTGACCTTCCTGATACTACATTGGTATTAGCACACATGACAAAGTTTGCACAAGGTACATTTGGACGAGCTTACAACGGTGGTATCTTAGCTGCAACAGCAGGTTACTCAGCACTTCCTAGCAGAGATACAGGTAATGTAGGTGAGTTTGTAGAGATGGGTGAATATGCACTTGGTGTGGATACGGATGGTGTAACGGTAGCGGGTATTACTTATAAAGGTATTCCAAATCTTAAACTCCAACTTTGGAACTACTATGCACACGATATTCTCAATGCATTCTACGGACAAGCTGATTATAGCTTTGATATGGGAGGAGCCAAAGGTTTTGTAGGGGCTCAGATTATCAAAGAGAATGATGTAGGCGATAAATTCCTCTCTACTCTTGGTGGTACAGGTGAAATTGACAGTCTCTATTGGGGTGTAAAAGCAGGTGTAAGCTTTAATGGCTTGACACTTTCAGGAGCATACTCATCTACAGGTGAAAATGATGCGACTGACGCAGCCTATGCCAATGCAATTATCTCTCCATGGGGTGGAATGCCAGCATTTACACAAGGAATGGTAACACGACACCAGTTCTTAGCAGGTACAGAAGCAGCCAAAGTAGCATTGAGTTACAACTTTAAAGACTCAATGGGTATCAATCTCAAAGCGACAGGATACTATGCAAACTTCAAGATGGCAGCCAATAATGGCTATACCAATGGAGATGCAAGTGAGAGTGGATTGGATGTAATTTATTACCCAATGAAAGATCTACAGCTTCGATTTAGAGCCAATTTTGCAGAAGACTTCAATGTTGCAGCAAATGGTAATACTGTAGGTTGGGACGAGTATAGAGTTATTGTAAACTATAACTTTTAAGTCGTACAAAGATATGATGTAAACAAAGGGTGTGTTTAAATGCACTCTTTGGTTACAAATAATTTTTTCATAAGGAGAAAAAAATGAATCAAGAGATGGTAGATAAGATTAAAAACAATCCCGACTATCAAGAGTTGGTTGAAAAACGTGGAGGGTTTGCAATTAAACTCTCAATTGCGATGTTGGTCGTATACTTTGCCTTTATTCTGACAATCGCGTTTAGTCCAGGGACACTTGGAGCGCCTTTGAGTGATGGGTCTGTTACAACTGTTGGTATTCCTGTGGGTATTGCAGTAATTATTTTTGCATTTGTTCTTACAGGAGTTTATACTAAAAGAGCAAATGGTGAATTTGATGATTTAGCCAATAGAGTAAAAGACTCTATCAAGGAGAATTAAGATGAATAAATTAGTATTATTTTTTATGTTAACAATTGTAACACTTTTTGCAGGTGGAGCAATTGAAGGTGAGGTTGCTAAACAAGACCTCAATATGTCAGCAATTGTAATGTTCTTGATCTTTGTAGGGGGTACATTAGGGATTACCTATTGGGCTGCAACTAAGACCAAATCAGCAAAAGATTTCTATACTGCTGGTGGTGGTATTACAGGTTTCCAAAATGGTATGGCGATTGCTGGGGATTATATGTCAGCGGCATCATTCCTTGGAATTTCGGGTCTCGTATACCTCAAAGGGTATGATGGTCTTATCTACTCAATTGGTTTCTTAGTTGGTTGGCCAATCATTCTCTTTATGATTGCTGAACCTTTACGAAATCTTGGTAAATATACATTTGCCGATGTTGCATCGTATAGATTACGTCAAACACCTATTAGAACATTGGCAGCGTCAGGTTCTATTGCTACAGTAATTTTATACCTTATTGCTCAGATGGTTGGTTCAGGTAAGCTTATTCAGCTTCTCTTTGGTCTTAACTACGAGTTAGCCGTTGTTTTAGTTGGTGTATTGATGATCCTTTATGTTACATTTGGTGGTATGCTTGCTACTACATGGGTACAGATTATTAAAGCGTTCCTACTATTATCAGGTGCGACATTTATGGCAGTTGCGGTAATGGCACACTATGACTTTAACTTTGGTTCACTCTTTAGTAAAGCAGTAGAGATGAAAGGTATTGAAGTAATGAGTCCTGGTGGATTGGTATCTGATCCTATTTCAGCGATTTCATTGGCAGTTGCTCTTATGTTTGGTACTGCAGGTCTTCCTCATATTCTTATGAGATTCTTTACCGTTGCCGATGCAAAAGAAGCTAGAAAATCAGTATTCTACGCAACAGGATTTATTGGATACTTCTATATCCTTACATTTATCATTGGTTTTGGTGCGATTGTAATGGTATTCCAAAATCCAGAGTATTTAGATGCAGCAAAAGCAGCAATTGATGGTGGTTCACCAATTCTTGGTGGTAACAACATGGCAGCGATTCACTTGTCTCACGCAGTTGGTGGTGACTTCTTCTTAGGATTTATTTCAGCCGTTGCGTTTGCAACAATCTTAGCCGTTGTTTCTGGTCTTACTCTTGCGGGTGCGTCAGCGATTTCACATGACCTTTATGCTTCTGTATTCAAAAAAGGTAATGTTGATTCAATGAAAGAGATGCAAGTTTCTAAAATGGCAACAGTTGGTCTTGGTATTGTGGCTATTCTTATGGGTATCGCCTTTGAGAAACAAAACATCGCCTTTGTTGTTGGTTTGGCATTTGCGATTGCAGCGTCAGCTAACTTCCCAGTATTGTTCCTTTCAATGTACTGGAAAAAATTAACAACACGTGGTGCGGTAATTGGTGGATCGTTAGGTCTTGCTACAGCAGTAATTCTTGTAATCCTTGGACCAATTGTTTGGGTACAGATTCTTGGAAATGCAGAAGCGATCTTCCCATATAAATATCCAGCATTGTTCTCAGTAACAGTAGCCTTTGTGGGTATCTGGTTCTTCTCTATCACTGATAAGAGTGAAGAAGCAGAAAAAGAGCGTCAGCTATTTGAAGCACAAGATATTCGAAGCCAAACTGGTATCGGAGCTGAAGGTGCATCAGAGCATTAAGATTGTCTTTCGCTACTCACTTGGGTAGCGTAGACAAATATGCGTTCCCAAATATAATTTGGGAACTTGATAAATTGATAACCATTATTATCCTGTTAAGGAAAAAAGTTGAGTATTTTAGATCAAAAACGATTGATTGAGTCGATTCATCCATTTGAATTGTTAAGTAGTAATGAACTTGATGGTTTGATGAAAAAAATCGACATTGCCTACTATCCCAAAGATACACTATTGATCTCCAAAAGTGTGGAAGCGATTGCCTTTTATATTATTATTAAAGGGCGTGTGGTTGAGATGGTTGATGAAGAGGTTCACAATATCTATGAGATAGGTGATAGTTTCGATGCAGATGCTCTAATTTACAATAAGTGCGATGGTAGTTTTGTAGTGGATGAAGATTTGATTTGTTATGAGATCAAAAAAGAGGACTTCTTAGATCTGATGCAAAACAAAAAAGTACAAAGCTACTTTCTACAAGATGCACTCTCACGCCACCAACACCTCAAAGATTACGATGCCCAAAGTGATTTAACTCCTTTTCTAATTTCTCGTGTATCGGATATTTTTTTGCATGAGGCGTGTATTGTTGAGCCTACTACCCGCATCTATGATGCACTAACCAAAATGAAAACCCTTAAATCTCCCGTCATTCTAATGCAAAAAGAGAAAGAGTTTTTTATTGCTACCGATACGGACTTACGTGATAAAGTTCTACTAGGAGATGTGACCATTGATGATCCTATCTCCTGCATTGCTACCAACTCCATTATCTCCATTGACCTTACTGACTTTTTGTTTAATGCACTGCTAATTATGACACACAGTGAAATTAAACGTGTGGTTGTTATGGATGGCGATAACGTTGCAGGAATCTTAGAACAGTTGGATTTACTAAGTTACTTTGCCAACCACTCTCATCTTGTAGGTGTACAGATTGACAAAGCAACTTCCATTGATGATTTGCGTCATATTCAAGAAGATATTAAAAATCTTATCATTACCCTCAATACCAAAGGGGTAAAAATCCGTTATATTAATAAACTCGTCTCTGCACTCAATTCCAAAATCTACAAAAAGCTTTTTACATTGAGTGTACCTACCGAACTTCAAAATCAATGTGCATTGCTTGTGATGGGAAGTGAAGGAAGAGGGGAACAAGCCATTAAGACCGATCAAGATAACGCACTTATTGTTAAAGATGGTGTGGATGTCGCACTCTTTGAAGAATCAATGATCAAAATGAATGGCTGTTTATTAGAGCTTGGTTTCCCTAAGTGTAAAGGTAATGTAATGATAAGCAATGCCTTTTGGAGACGTGATGAGAAGGGATACAGAGAGCTTATTGATACATGGGTTGAGTCTATGGATGAGAGTACCTTACAAGAACTTAGTATTTTTATGGATGCAAAAGTCGTTGCAGGAGATGAGAAGCTACTCAACACTCTTCGTGATTATCTCTTTGCTCACTTTGAGAGCCGTGATGACGTACTTGCACACATTGCCAAAGCAGTACTTAGCTTTGAAACACCTCTGAGTATGTTTTCAAGCTTTGTACTTGAAAAAGAGCATAACAATAAGCTTGATCTTAAAAAGGGAGGTGTTTTTGCCCTGGTGCATGGTATTCGTACCTTATCACTTAAGCATAAAATCAAGCCTACCAATACCTTTTTACGTATCAAAGAGCTTAATAATGTAGGAATTATAGACAAAGAGTTTGCCAAAGAGCTGATTGAGTCACTCGATACACTTTTGAGTATTCGTCTTAATGCGATGCTAAAAGCGACCGATATGCAAGAGAGCAACTATACCAATCCTCAAACGCTCTCTAAAATTCAAAGAGATTTGCTCAAAGATAGCTTTAAAAGTGTCAATAAATTTAAAAAATTTATGAATTTTCATTTTCATCTCAATATGGTAAGCTAGATGTTAAAACAACTATATCGAGAGTGGAGGAGAAAACGGGGATTTAATAAATTAAGAGATCAGGAATTTGCTTTTTTATTTGACGAAGACCAAAGCGGAGAGGTGATTGTTTTTGATACTGAGACGACGGGATTGAATCCTAAAAAGGATGATATTATCTCTATTGGAGCAGTTAAAATCAAAGACAATAAAATCCTTGTTTCACAAACCTTTGAACTCTTTATCTACAATGAAGAAATTAGTAAAAAGAGTATTGAAGTGCATGGGATTCGTCCAATAGATGTGCAAAATGGTAGAAATAGTGAAGAGGCGATAAAGGAGTTTTTGTATTTTATCGGTTCACGGCCGTTAGTAGGGTATTATTTGGAGTTTGATATTGCAATGATTAATAAATACGTTAAACCTATGTTGGGTATTACTTTACCCAATGAAGCAATAGAAGTCTCAGAAATCTATTTTAATCAGAAAATAGAACGCATACCCCAAGCTAATATTGATTTACGATTTGATACAATCTTAAATGATTGCAATGTACCTGAAATGGGATTGCATAATGCTGTTAATGATGCCATCATGACAGCGATGATATATTTAAAATTAACAAAACAGGAGAGAAGTAAATGAGTGATAATAAACCAATTTTTCAACCAAATAGAGAGTTTGCAAAGAGTGCTAGAATCAAAAACATGTGTGAGTATAATGAACTTCAACGAGAAGCGAATGAAGACTACGAAGGTTTTTGGGGTAGATTTGCAAAAGAGAAGATTGATTGGATAGAGCCTTTTACTAACGTTTTAGATGAGTCAAATGCACCATTTTACAAGTGGTTTGATGGTGGTAAACTCAATGTTTCATCACAGTGTATCGATAGACACTTAAATGAGCGAAAAAATAAAGCAGCGATTATCTTTGAAGGAGATCGTGGTGATAAAGAGATTATTACTTACCTAGAGCTTTATTACAATGTAAACCGATTGGCAAACCTTCTCAAAGAGAACTTCAATGTCAAAAAAGGTGATAGAGTTGTTATCTATATGCCAATGATCCCTGAAGCAGCATACGCAATGCTTGCTTGTGCTAGAATTGGAGCAATTCACTCAATTGTATTTGGTGGGTTCTCTGCTGAAGCACTCAAAGATAGAATTGAAGATGCAGAAGCAAAAGTGGTTATTACTGCTGATGGTGCATTTAGAAAAACAAAACCATATATGTTAAAGCCTGTTGTTGATAAAGCACTTGAAGGTGAGACACCAGTAGAAAAAGTGCTTGTTGTTGAGCGAAATGGCGAAGATGTAACATGGGTACCAGGACGAGACTACTCATACAACGAACTCATCAAAGATAAAGCTCCTACCTGTGAACCTGAAGCAATGGATTCTGAAGATCCACTCTTTTTACTCTATACATCAGGATCTACAGGTAAACCAAAAGGTGTTCAGCACAACTCAGCAGGATACATTCTTTGGGCTCAAATGACTATGGAATGGGTATTTGATGTCAAAGAGAACGATACTTACTGGTGTACAGCCGATGTAGGTTGGATTACAGGACACACGTATATCGTCTATGGACCACTTGCAATGGGTGCAACAACGGTGATGTTTGAAGGTGTTATTACCTTCCCTGATGCAGGACGACCATGGAAGATGGTAGAAGAGTACAAAATCAACCAATTCTATACTGCTCCTACAGCAATTCGTGTTCTACACAAAACAGGTGAAGATGAGCCAGCTAAATATGATATTAGCTCTTTAAAGGTACTAGGAACTGTTGGTGAGCCAATTGACCCACCAGCATGGAAGTGGTACTACGAAGATGTAGGAAGCTCTAAGTGTGCAATTGTGGATACCTATTGGCAGACTGAGACAGGTGGTCATATTGTTTCACCTCTACCAGGAGCGACACCAATCAAACCAGCATGTGCTACGATGCCACTTCCAGGAATCATGGCTGAAATCCTTGATGAAAACGGTGAAAAAGTACCTGTAGGTGAAAAAGGATTGATGTGTGTTACTAAGCCATGGCCTTCAATGATTAGAGGTGTTTGGGGAGATTCTGAGCGATTCCAAAAGTCCTATTTTGGTGATGTCAAAAAAGATGGCGAGCCAGTATACTTCACAGGTGATGGTGCAATTTATGACGAAGATGGATACATCACAATCACAGGTCGAACGGATGACGTTATCAACGTTTCAGGTCACAGAATGGGTACTGCAGAAGTAGAAGCATCCATCAAAAAGCACTCACACGTTGCTGAGGTTGCGGTTGTTGGTAAACCTCATGAGCTTAAAGGTGAAGGAATCTTTGCTTATATTGTACTCAAAGGGGAAGATAACCTTGGTGAAGAGATTGAAACCATGAAAGAGATCAATGGTATCATCAAAGGTGATATTGGTAACATTGCTCTTTGTGATGATATGGTATTTGTTCCAGGTCTCCCAAAAACAAGATCAGGAAAGATCATGAGAAGAATCCTTAGAGCCATTGCAAAAAATGAAGAGATCACACAAGATACTTCAACTCTTGAAGACCCAAGTGTCGTACAAAAGATTGAATCACTTGTAAAGTCCTGCCAACTTTAATTTAAATCCAACCCTTTTCTGGGTTGTGATAAATTAATAAGCAAACCAAAACTCACTAATAAATTTTTTAATATCTACTATTTTATTTTTTACTTTTATTCATGTAGTATATATTTAGCTCTTAAACTTAAATCAGATATAATCTTTTAATAATCTACAAACTCTACAACAAGAGAATAAAGGCATATTAAAGATGAAAAATTATACGATATTTGGCAACCCTGTATCTCATTCCATGTCACCCTGTATGCATAATATGGCATTTGCTGGACTTGCTGAAAATTCACTTTACACCCGTACATTATTAAAAGATGGTTCAAAGCTACGTGAGGTATTTTTTGACAATGATTTTATGGGAGCCAATATCACTGTACCATATAAAGAGGATGCTTTAAGAGCCTGCGATGAAGTTGATAGTTTTGCCCAAAATGTGGGAGCAGTTAATACGATTGTACGGAAAGATGATAAGCTCTATGGATACAATACGGATGCATTAGGTTTTTTAAGGGCTTTAGAGAAGTTTAAACTTGATATCAAAAGTCTTGTTATATTAGGTGCTGGGGGGACTGCCAAGGCGATCTCAGTAATCTTACGTGATGCAGGCTATGCAGTGAGTATTGTCAATCGTAGTGAAGGACGATTGGAGAGCTTCAAAGCACAAGGCTTTGATACCTACACCTTTGAGAGCTTTAAAGCCTCTTCTTATGATTTGGTGGTCAATTCTACCAGTGCAGGATTAGAAGATGACTCACTCCCTGCACCCAAAGAGATGTTAATAGAGCTACTCTCCAATGCCAAAGCCTCGATTGATATTATTTATGGTAAAGAGACTCCCTTTTTAAAGCTATCTAAAACCTACAACCTCCCCATCAAAGATGGAAGCGATATGCTACTCTATCAAGG
>Ga0193954_1000526_pt1 | contig 22175 bp, 21 predicted proteins | sample BB_5_MG_FD_140340 | JGI IMG/M metagenome (GOLD analysis project Ga0193954, IMG submission 140340) | Microbial mat bacterial communities from the Broadkill River, Lewes, Delaware, United States - BB_5_MG | ecosystem: Environmental > Aquatic > Freshwater > River > Microbial mats | place: USA...
ATCTGTTCTTGATTTATAACCTTTTATATCAATATTTGCTATTGAAGGTTTTTCTTTAAAATTTAATTGTAATTTTCCGTTATCATTAATAACAACTATATCATCAAAGTAGCCAAATTTATAAAAGTTTTTTATAGCATCGTTTATCTTACTATCATTAATTTCATCACCTGGTTTCATATCAAGTGTTTCATCTACTATTTTTTGAGATATCTTATTTAAATTATTATATTCTATAGATTGTATTGTATCTGCACATAGTGCTGTTGCACATGCCAAAGAAAATAGGATTACTTTATTTTTCACGACTTTCCTTAATTTCATAATTAGGCATTAATATAGCTAAATTCACTTTATATAAATATTAAGATATAATCTCTAATTAATTTACAAAAAAGGTGTTAACTTGAATATAGGAATAGTTGGTTTAGGACTTATGGGTGGTTCTTTAGCAAAAGCTGTTAAAAAATATGGCATTGCTAAAAAAGTTTTTGGTTTTGCAAGAAGTGAAAAATCAAAAAAAGAGATTTTAGAACTAAATTTAGTTGATGAATTAGTTAATATTCAAGAATTAAAAGACAAGTGTGATTTGATTGTTTTAGCAATTCCCGTTGATAATATAATATCATTTTTACCAAACCTTTTAGATATAGATAAAAATACCACTATTATGGATTTAGGTTCAACAAAAGAGTTTATTGTAAAAAACATCCCTGAACAAATCAAAGAAAACTTTGTAGCAGCTCATCCTATGTGTGGGTCTGAGAAATTTGGGCCAAAAGCTTCTATGGATAATTTATATGAAGGTAAAACAGCTGTTTTATGTGATTTAGAAAACAATACTGAACTTCATAAAAATAGAGCAATAAAGGTATTTCAAGATATTGGAATGAGACTTGTTTTTATGGATTCACATAACCACGATGTTCATGCGTGTTATATGTCACATCTTCCTCATGCTATTTCATATTCACTTGCAAATACAGTAATGAATCATGAAGATCCAAAATCAATTATTGCACTAGCTGCTGGTGGTTTTACAGATATGAGTAGAATTGCAAAATCAAGTCCTAATATGTGGACAGATATTTTTAAACAAAATAGAACAAACTTACTACACTCAATAGATTTATTTGAAGGCCATATGAAAAAAGTAAGAGAAATGGTTGAAAATGAAGAGTATGAAGAGCTTGAAAAATGGATGAAAAAAGCTAATACTTTACATGAAATACTTTAGTATTTCATGTTCTATATGCTTAAAATCGCTTCTTGAACTTTAACAGCTTGATTATGCTCATAAACATCATGACACCTAATAATTGAAGCACCATTTTTTATAGCTTCTAAATGAATAGCTAATGTCCCTGCTAATCTATCTTCTATTTTAGAAGGACTAATTAAATCTATCATTGATTTTCTACTAGCACCTATTAAAAGTTCACAATCAAAATGTTTAAAGTATTCTAAGTTTTTTAAAAGTAATAAATTATGTTCTAATGTTTTTCCAAAACCAATTCCAACATCTAAAATTATGTTTTTATTTTTAATTCCAAAACTATTAGCTTTTAGTATTTGTTTTTTAAAAAAATTGTCAATATCTAAAATAACATCATTATATTTAGGTTTATCTTGCATGTTTGAAGGCTTATTTTGCATATGCATTATTACAACTTTAGCATCATACTTTGATACAAGTGAGCAAACTTCATCATTTTGTAAACCTGTAATATCATTTACAATTGTAAAGCCTTTATTTAATACATAATCAATAACTAAAGGAGAGTATGTATCAATTGAAAAATCAACTTTTTCAAAATACTTTTCTTTATAAATTGTATCAACTATATTTTTTAATCTTTCTAATTCTATTTTCTCATCAACACCTATACTTCCTGGCTTACTAGAAACTGCACCAATATCAATAATATTTGCACCATCATCAATCATTTTTTCTATTTTGAAATTAGCTTCTTTACTGTCAAATCTACTTTCTTTAAAAAACGAATCTTCATTCGCATTTAATACACCCATTATTTTTGTTTTATAAGTTTGCATAGTTTAACCTTGATATTAGTATTTAGCTTTTCTGATTTGCTAAAGATAAAAGTAATGTAGTTAAAATATTAACTGGTCGTGAGTTTAATTCTAGAAGTTTTGAAGCCTTTGAAAATAGATCTAATTGAGAAGCACTTAGTCTTAAATTTTGCTTATTTACTTTTAATAAAATCGCTTCGATTATGATTTTTGCATCATTTTTTGATATTTTTTGATTCTCTTTTAAAAACATATAAATATCTTTTAAATCTAATTTTAAAATATCTAATGAAATTTCATCTTTTAAAGATGAAGTTTTCATATATTTATATGGAATACGAGAATATATAGTTGGTAAAATTGAAGATTTAGAATTTGTAAGTATAATAAATACTACATTTTTTGGAGGTTCTTCTAGAACTTTCAGTAAAGAGTTTTGGGCTTCTTTTCTAAAAGTACTTCCACACAAGAAAATGTATTTATCTTCATTAGAAGCAATATAAGCTTCTTTTATAGCTTGAGTTGCTTGAAGAATTTGAAATTCATCTTTTTCTTCATTTTTTATAATTCTAACATTATGTGGTGAATAAAAAACTAGTAAATCATTTAATATTTTTTTTATATCATTAACAATTAAAATTGTTGATTTATCAATTTTTTTATCATGCATCTTAATTTTCTACATTTATTTCTGCAAAGAGCGCAGAGCTTACTGTTTTATTATATAATCTAAACATTTGTAATAGTTTCATATCTAAAGCTTCATCATTTGATCTTAAATTAAAAGCATCTTGCATCTCTTCATCAAAAAGCCAAAGAAAAGAGTTTTTAGTAACTTTTGGAATAACAGCACGAACATCTTGACTTTTTCCTATATACCAAAAACAATAACCATTAGGAAAAGAGATATTTAGCATATCTTTTATATAAGAAATATCGTCATCAGATTTTATATTGTCCATATATTTATAAAAGGATTTAAAATCATAAAAAGGTAAAAATGGTCTATTTAATTTAGAAGAATTTACATTTGCTAAAATATATTCTAAAAACCATTCTCTATCTCTGTCTGTTAACACTATAACAGAAGCACCTTTTTCTAACAAATTCACAATATTTTTAGAAACTAAGGGTGTCCATTCATATTTTTTTTCTTCTAGCCAAGGAGAGATTAATCTATCCTCTCTAATTGTATTAACTGTCCAATTTAAAAATTCTTGCATGATTATTTATCCAGATTATAAGCTTCGTGTAATGCTCTTACTGCTAATTCTGCATATTTAACTTCAATAATCATAGAAATTTTTATCTCTGAAGTAGATATTATTCTAATATTAATATTTTCATTTGCCATTGAAGAGAAAGCTTTTGAAGCAACACCTGTATGAGATTTCATTCCAACACCAACAATTGATACTTTACAAATATTTTCATTATAATCAATATTTTTAGATTGATCTTTAAATTTCTCCATTACATTCTTACATAATGTAAAATCTGTTGTAGGGATAGTAAAATCTAAATCCGTTGTACCATCAAGTCCTCTTGTTTGAACTATCATGTCAACATTGATATCAGAATCAGCAAGTGATGTAAAAATTGATGCAGCAATGCCAGGTTTATCTGTTACACCATACATTCCAACTCTAATTTGATTTTTATCTAATGCAATTCCACTTACTATTGGTTTTTCCATAATATTTTCTTCCTTTGTTATTAACGTACCTTCAACTTCAGGAGTGAAGCTAGATCTTGATACTAAGTTTACATTTAATTTTTTTGCCATTTCTACAGATCTATTTTGTAATACTTTTGCTCCTAACGAAGCTAGTTCTAACATCTCATCATAAGAAATATTTTTTAATTTTTTTGCTTTTGGTTCAATTCTAGGATCTGTTGTATAAATACCATCAACATCTGTATATATCTCACAAATATCGGCATTAATTGCACCTGCAATGGCAACTGCTGTTAAGTCACTTCCTCCACGGCCAAGAGTTGATACTCTTTGTGTATCAATAGTAACACCTTGGAAACCAGCAACTATAATCGTCTTACCCTCTGCAATTGCATTTTTAAGATTTGTTGTATCAATATCTTCAATTCTAGCTTTCATATGAGCATTATCTGTAATAATACCAGCTTCTCTACCACTCATTGAAGTAGCTTTGTAACCTTGTTCATTTAAAGCAATTGATAATAACGCAGAAGTAACTCTCTCTCCTGAACTTAATAACATATCCATTTCAGCAGCATTTGGTTGTGATGAAAAACTTTCTGCATATTCAATTAATTTATTTGTTTCACCACTCATAGCAGAAACTACTGCAATTACATCATGACCTTCATCTTTAATTTTTTTTATAATATTTGCAACATTTTGGATTCGCTCAAGTGTACCAACACTTGTACCACCAAATTTTAATACTTTTAACATTTACTTATAATTCCTTTATTAGATATAACCTTCAGTTTTAAAATATTTTAGAACTTGTTTATAAACTGTTCTTTTAAAGAAAGTTATATAATCATAGATATTTTTTGTTGGTACAAATTTATATTCACTGAATTCAGGTATTTCTGTTTCAATATTAACTTTTGCACCTTTTTTTAATTTTACTAAGTAGTACTTTTGTATTTGCCCATCATAAGGTTGCATTTTCTTTGCAATCGCTGGAGGAAAATCATAAGATACCCATTGAGGGTATTCTGCAATAATCTCAACTTCCCTTGTTCCTATTTCTTCTTCTAACTCTCTATATAATGCTTCTTTAGCATTTTCACCTTCATCAATTCCACCTTGTGGAAATTGCCAAGCATTATCTACATCAGTTCGCGATGCAATAAATATTTCGCATGTATGTGGGTATTTTGCTGATAGTACAATCGCTGCTACATTGGGTCTATAATTTTTAGTATTATCTTTTGTGATTTCATTTTTATCAGTCATAAATATATTTTCCCTTATAATTAGCCAAAGATTTTACAGAAATTAGGATTAAAAATTGCTTTTATATATACATATACCTTTTTGCGATAGCAAATGTTTTTACTGTGCATTTAATTCATATACTGATAAGTTTCACTTAAAGCTTGAGTATATGAAAGCATTAAAAAAACAATTAAAAAATGAATTAGAAATTTATGTTGAAAAACATAATAAAGAAATAGAAACAGTATTTATTGGTGGAGGCACTCCTTCTTGTGTGAAAGCAGAAGAATATGAAGAAGTATTAAATATGGTAAAACCATATTTAATAAAAGATGCAGAAATCACAACAGAAGCAAATCCAAATTCAGCCTCATATGAATGGCTTAAAACTATGCATAGTTTTGGTGTTAACAGAGTTAGCTTTGGTGTACAAAGTTTCAATAATGAAAAACTTAAATTCTTAGGGCGTTCACATAAGAGTAAAAGTGCTATAAATGCTATACAAAATGCAAATAGTATAGGCTTTAATGGTATTAACTGCGATATTATATATGGTGTTCAAAGTGACACCTTAGAGAGTATGAAAGAAGATTTCAGACAAGCATTCTCCTTACCAATTACGCATTTAAGTGCTTATTCATTAATGATTGAAGAAGGCACAAAGTTCTTTGATCGATCTAGCGTTAAAATTGATGATGAAGAGTTATCTTATGAAATATTTGGCTTTATAAAAGAGAATAATTTTACTCAATATGAGATATCAAATTTTGCTAGAGAAAAAAAATATGAATCAAAACATAATTATGGATATTGGGAGCATAAAGAGTATTTAGGAATAGGAGCAGGTGCTGTTGGATATGTAAATAAAAGAAGATATTATCCTTCCAAAAGTATAGAAGAATATATAGCAGATCCATTTAAAATGGATTATGAACCTATAGATTTAAATAACATAAAAACAGAAAAAATACTGCTTGGTTTTAGATGTTCAAATGGTGTTGAATTATCATTATTTACACAAAAAGAGTTAGAAAAAGTACAATATTTAATAGCTGAAGATAAAGTTTTACAAAAAAATGAAAGAATTTATAATAAAAACTTTTTACTATCAGATGAGTTAGCTTTATATATATTAGAGTAATAACAATTTAACTATAAAAAAAGGTTTATACATAATTATGACAATAAAAGATACGATAAGAAAATATACATATGATTTAAAATTTGTAACACATATTCCAGCTAAAGAAGTGGAAATATTAATGATGTATTTATTAGAAAAAAATACTATATGGTTACATCTTAATTATAATAAAGAGTTTGAAAAGCAAAAAGAACTTGAAAAACTAGTAAAAAAAAGAGCAACAAATTATCCAATGGAATACATAATAAAAAAAGCTTCATTTTATGGTGAAGTCTTTATAGTTCAAGAGGGTGTTTTAATACCTAGACCAGAAACAGAATTATTAATTGATAATGCACTTGAAATAATTAAGAGCATAAAAGATAAAAAAGAAATAATTAATATAATAGAAATAGGTACAGGTTCGGGAATAATTTCAGTTATGCTAGCGTTATTAATAGAGAATATAAAAATAATTGCTGTTGATATTAATGAAAAAGCATTAGATCTAGCTAAGAAAAATGCAATAAAACACGGTGTTGAAGAAAAAATTGAATTTAGATTAAGTGATTTATATGAAAATGTAGATGAATCTAATATAGATTTAACAATCTCAAATCCACCTTATATAGCAGATGATTACGAATTACCAACTAATGTAAAATTTGAACCTTCAAATGCATTATTTGGCGGAAGTCTAGGTGATGAATTATTAAAAGAGATAATTGATCAAACAAATGAAAGAAATATTGAATATCTACTATGTGAAATGGGATATGACCAAAAGAAACCATTGTCAGCATATTTAGAAAAGTTTGATATAAATAGTTTTTCATTCTATCAAGACTATGAAAAGTTTGATAGAGGATTTACAATACAATTTAAAAAATAAAAAGGATTATATAAAATGTTTAAAGAATTTAATTTAGAAAAATTAACAGACTCAAAAGTGTTATTAGAAAAATTATTAGAGCAATCAAAAAATGAAATATTAGAACTTATGGAAATAAAAGAAAAAACTTATGAAAATTTTGTGATGCCTTATGAAGAAATAGGGGAGAGTATTAACGATTTTATAACACCAATTTTTCATATTGACTCGGTTAAAAACTCACAAACTACAGGTAAAGTCTATGAAGAGTGCCTACCAATTATCTCAAAATATGAAACTTGGATATCTCAAAATGATAATATTTATAAGGCTTTAAAAGATATACAGTCTAAGTCTAAAACTAGTTTAAATGATATACAAATTAAAGTACTTGAAAATGAAATTAGAGATTTTGTGCTTTCTGGATGTCACTTAGATGATGATAAAAAGAAAAGATTAGAAGATATAAATTTAACTCTAAGTGAGTTATCGCATAAGTTTTCACAAAACTTACTTGATGCTACAAATGAATATGAAATGATTATTGAAAATGAAGATGACATTAAAGAAATTCCTATTTCAGATTTAGAATTAGCAAGATTTGAAGAAGAGGGTATAATTAAATATAAATTCACTTTACAAATACCATCATATATGGCTTATATAACGTATGGAACATCAAGAGAAAAAAGAGAAGAACTTTATAAAGCTTATTGTACAAAAGCTCCTCAAAATGGAGAAATTATAGAACAAATACTTAAGCTAAAAAATGAAAAAGTAAAAATACTAGGTTTTAATTCTTATTCAGAGTATTCTTTACAAACAAAAATGGCTTCAAAAGAAGAAGAGGTTATTTCATTTTTAGAAGAATTAGGACATAAAGGAAAAGCTAAAGCAATTGAAGAATTAGAAGAAATTAAACAATTAGCAAGCAAAGATGGAATAAAAGACTTTAGATCATCTGATATGGCTTATTATTCTGAAAAGCTAAAAAAAGCTAAATATGATTTAGATGAAGAGTATTACAGACCTTATTTTGAACAAGAATCAGTATTAAACGGTTTCTTTGACTTCTTACATCAAATGTTTGATATCAAGTTTGTTCAAACAGATGCTAAGGCATGGGATGAAAAAGTAAGAGTTTATAATTTATTAACAAATGGCAAAGAAATAGCAAGAATATATATTGACCTTGAAGCCAGAAAAGATAAAAGAGGAGGGGCTTGGATGAATAACTGGCACTCTCATTATATAGATTCAAAAGGACAAATACATTTACCAACTGCTTTTATAGTTTGTAACTTCCCTCAGTCAACTGAAACTACACCATCATTATTAAGACACTCTGATGTAGTTACACTATTCCACGAAATGGGACATGCTTTACATCATTTAGTAAGTGATATTAAAGATCCTTATGTAAGTGGAATTTCTGGAGTTGCATGGGATACAGTTGAGTTTCCTTCACAGTTCTTAGAATACTTTTCATATGATAAAGAGGTATTAAAACTATTTGCTAAGCATTATGAAACTAAAGAAGTTTTAGATGATAAAGCAATTGATAGAATTATTAAAGCTAAAAACTTCCAATCTTCATTAGCGTTAGTTAGACAAGTAGAGTTTGCTTTGTTTGATTTTAAACTGTATCAAGACTTATACAAAAGTGAAGAAGAAGTACAAAATTTACTTGATGAAGTAAGAAAAGAGTTTGCAGTAATAATACCACCTTCATATAACAAATTTCAAAATGGTTTCTCTCATATTTTTGCAGGTGGATATTCTGCAGGATATTACTCATACAAATGGGCAGAAGTACTAAGTGCTGATGCTTTCTATATGTTTATAGATTCAGGTAATATCTTCAATAAAGAACTTGCTTTAAAATATAAAAAAACTATTTTATCAAAAGGTGGTTCAGCAAATATGGATGAATTATTTTACAATTTCGCACAAAGAAAGCCAAGTATTGATTCTTTACTTAGAATTGATGGAATTATTAGCTAAATTTAGTAATAATAACAAATTAATAATATAGCGATAAGGATTTACTAAAAATGACAAATGCAGAAACAATTTCAAAACTAAATAATGCTTTAAATACTTTAATAAAAGCCTATGAAGAACTTGAAGCTAAAAACACTAAATTAGAAAACAGAATTACTGAATTAGAAGATGAAGTTCTTGAATTAGAAACTGTTAAAGAAGATTTAGAATTAAACGTAAATGACTTCAAAACACATACAGAAGAAGACAACTCTAATATTTCTTCAATGTTAGGGAAAATAGAAGGTTTATTAAATAAAAAAGTAACAGATGAAAATAAAGACAATAGTTCATCTACTAGTACAGATGAAATAAAAACTGCAGAAGAAACTTCATCAGAAGTAGTAGAAGATAAAGAACATACAAATGGTAATATCTTCAATAATGCTACTGCGAATGAAGAGGAGAAGAAGCCTGAAGAAAATAAAATTGATCTAAATAGAATGGCATCTTTATTAAATGGATTTAACAACTAGAAAAACAATAATGATTACATTATTAAATAAAACATCTTTGTATAATACTTTTGGTGTTGATGATTTTAACTCAATTGAGGGTGCTATTGACAATATGGCACCTTCAATGGTAGAGTACTATTTATCAGACTTAAATCAATATTCTGAAGATATCTATTTAAACAAAAGAGATATAGAAAAAAGTGTCTCAATAGGTGATTATAACTTATACATTGATTATAGTGATAATGTATATTTAGAATTAGACAACGATGAAAACTTTAATCAAGAAACCGCATCTTTTTGGTAAAAAACTTAATTTAAAAGTCTTAATAAATCTTGTTTTATAATGCTTAAAGAGAAGATATAGTATAATTTGGAAATTATAGTTTCCAAAAGTAAAATATATTTATAACAATAGAAGAAGGTTGAAATTGAAATATCCATTAGATTGTGAAGATACATTTAATAAGACATATTTATTCTGGTTATCAAGGTTTATCAGAAACAAAATTACATCTCTTTCAAATAGACAAGTTAAAGATAAAGATAGACTAGCTCAAATATTACAAGAACTAACTCAAGGTTTTGATTCAATTGATACTTTAAAACTTACAATCAAAGAAGTTCGTAATATTGGGATTAATAGTATACATGTATATTTTATACCCCTTGAAAAGTTATACAATTTTATGATTAACTATGGTCCTAGTTCTATGAAAGAAATTGATGAAGAGCTTTTACGTGATTTTTTAATTACGCAAACAAGTAAGTTATCAGATGCAACAAAGAAAAACTATCGAATTTCATTAGTTACTTTCTTTGGTTATATAGATAAGCAAAATGAAGAAAATAATAGCTTTGTTTATAGGTATGGAATTGAGCTTAAAAACTGGGGAGGATTAAGTGGAAAAAGTGGTACTAAACTGCCCTCTTTTATGAAAAAAGATGAAGTTAGAGCTTTTATTGAAGCAATTGATGCTTATCCTTTTAGTGCAAAAATTGCTGCTAGAAATAGACTTATTATCAAAATAATACTTTATACGGGTATTAGAGTTAGCGAAGCTATAAATATTGAGTTAAAAGATTTTAATAAAGATGGTGATGCTTTTATAATTCAAGTACGAGGAAAAGGTAATAAACCAAGAGTTGTTATGATAAAAGCAAATATTATTGCAAATGACTTAAATGAATGGAATGAGATAAAACCAAATAACAACACCCTACTTTTATGTAATCAAAAAGGTAAAGTTTTAAGTCAAGCATACATTAGTAGTATAGTTGAAAAAATATTATTAAGTATTGGTATAAGAAAAGAAAAAAATGGTGCTCATATGTTAAGACATACTTTTGCTACTATGCTTTATCAAAAAAGTAAAGATTTGATATTAGTGCAGGAATCTTTAGGACATGCTGATATTAATACATCTAGAATATATACACATTTTGATAAAGATCAACTAGAACGTACGACTGATATTTTTTAGATAGCTATTATTGTAAAGATATTATCTTCTTTTACTCTTTGAATAATCAATAATATATTGTGCAATATCATCTAAATGAACAATATCTTTAACAGCACCTGCTTTAATAGCTTTTGCAGGCATACCAAAAACTACACAACTTATCTCATTTTGTGCAACTGTATATACATTATTATCAAACATATCTTTCATACCAATCATGCCATCATCACCCATACCTGTCATTATAACAGCCATTGCACTTGAACCAATTACATTGTTTACGGATCTGTATAGTATATCTACACTAGGTTTATGTTGACTTACTTTTTTTGTATCTAATAATTTTGTTTTATAATCTAAACCATTTTTTACAATAGTAAGATGCATATTCCCAGGAGCTAAATAGGCATGACCTTTTTCTAGGATTGTTCCATCTTTTGCTTCTTCTACAATTACTTTTGAATAGTCATTTAATCTATGAGCAAAAGAGTTTGAAAAACCATAAGGAATATGTTGTGTTATTAAAATAGGGGGTAAATCTGATGGAAGTTTTTGAAATACTTTCAAAAGTGATTCAACTCCACCTGTTGATGAACCAATTGCTATTAATTTATTTCCAGAACCTCTTGTTGGATTTGAAAGTATTACTTCATCAGGATGAACTTTATATTCAATAGTATTAGTAGTTTTCTTTTTTTCAATCAATGGCTTTGGTTTTTTTAAAGTATATCTTTTAAGTAAAAAAGTTAGATTTAATAGTGTTTCTTTTATTCTTCCTTGAAAAGAAGACATAGTTTCTCCACCTTCAGGTTTTGGAATAAAACCAACAGCCCCATCATCAAAAATGTCATTACCTCTTACACCCTCACCCGAAATAACAACAGCAGGCATAGGATGAAGTCTCATAAGATTTCTTAAAAATGTTACACCATCCATTTTTGGCATATTTATATCAATAGTTACAATATCTGGTTCATACTGTTTAATTTTTTCTCTTGCATCAAATGCATCTACAGCTATTGATACAACTTCAAATTCATCTATTTTATTAATCATGTCTTTTATAATTCTTCTCATTGATGGAGAATCATCTATTATTAAAACTGTATACACTTTAAAAAATCACCCTATTTATTATAAAATTAGAAAAGTTCAATTTCCATTTCTGCTTCTTCTGCTTTATTTTCCATACCAAATAAATCGACACCACCAACATATTCTTTGATAACAGGAGCTTTTGTAATCTCTTTTTGTAAAGATTTTTCTTCTTGTAAAATTTTACTATCTGTTTCACTTTTTTGAGTAACTTTTATAAATGTTTCAAATCTATTTGCAAGTAAAATTAATCGTCCGTGTTCTCCCCTTGTATGTTCACTAATCAATCTAAAGCCTTCAGCCTTACAAAAATCTTTTGCAAACTCTACATTTCTATGTCCAATTGATTGTGAAGATACATTTAACTGCATAATATCAGCACCACCAGAAATTTTTGCTACCATATTATTTTTACTACAACCTAATTTATACATTTCATTAAGCATTGCTTCAACAGAGTAAAGACCGTATTTCATATCATCATTACTATTACTACTAGAAGGTAATAAAAAATGATTCATTGCTTTTATTTTTGTAACTTTATCATAAAACATAATTGCAACACATGAACCTAAAAGTGTTTTAAAAGCTATTTGTTCAAGATCAGTTCCAACTGCAAATTCTCCACCAATTACTGTGTGAGTACATAAACCTTTAGTTTTTTGAGTAAATCTAACCGCTGATGCTTTTTCAATACTTCCATCTTTATGTCCAATTACAATCAAACAATTTCCTTTTCTTTTATAAAAATATTTTGTCCTACTCTTTTTACATAATTTACTAAATCTTGTGGATTTTCAGAATGACCTAAATATAAAGTTCCACCAATTTTTAAATGAGAAAAAAGTTTTTTCAATATCTTATTTTGATCTTCTGCAGAAAAATAAATTAGCACGTTTCTACAAAAAACAATATCAAATTGATTTTTTGAAAATGGATAAGAACTATCATTTAAGTTCATTACTTGAAAAGTAAGCATTCTTTTTAATTCATCTTTAACTTTTATAAGAATTTCTTCTCCAGATAAATTTTTCTGAACTCTTCTTTTAAAATATTTTGAAGGTTTAATCCATTCAGGAAATTCTTTAGATGACTTTGAATACCTATAAACACCATTAGCAGCATATTGTAATACATTTGTATCTATATCTGTTGCTATTATTGAGGTGTTAATTTTTTTTCCAAGTTGTACTTCAGTTTCTAAAACTGTCATAGCCATTGAGTATGGTTCTTCACCAGTTGATGATGCAGAACAATACATGTTAATTTTATTTCCAGAGTTTGCAAGTTCAGGTAAAGCTCTATTTTTTAAATCTAAAAAATGAAAATCTTCTCTAAAAAAATGAGTTTTATTTGTAGTAAAAGAGTTTATAAATTCTGTAACATATGAACCTTCTTCAATTGAACGAAGAAGTTCCATAATATCACCTTTGTATTTAGAATCTCTTTTTAATTTATCAATCCTATTTGAGATCATAATATCTTTGTTATCAGCTAGTGTAATACCAGTTAATCCATATAAAAGTTTTTTAACTTTTTTATGAACATCATCAGTTGTATAACTCATTTATGAAGCTTTTCTTGCTTTATTTATACCTCTTTCGATGTTAATTTGTGCATTAATAATACCAACAACATCTAAAATAAGTCCAATGCTACCATCACCTCTTACAGTGGCAGCTCCAATTCCCTCAACAGATCTAAAGTTTTTATCTAAAGGCTTAACTACAACTTGATGTTGATTTAAAAATTCATCAATTGATAAAGCGACTTTTGTATTTCCTGATTTAACAACTATTAGCATTCCATCTTCTAATTTTTCAAAACTACTTTTTAATCCAAATAACTGATGTATTCGTACAACTGGAATAAATTCTTCTCTTAACATTAATAAATCTTGAGTACCATCACCAATTTTTTTAATCATATCTGATGTTGGTTGTAATGATTCAACAATTGAAGATAAAGGTAAAATATATTTTTGATCACTAACTGCAATATCTAAACCATCAAGAATAGCAAGTGTTAAAGGTAACATAATTGTTAATACAGTACCCTCACCTAACTTAGTATCAAGTTTTAGATCTCCACCTAGTTTTTGAATATTTGTTTTTACAACATCCATTCCAACACCACGTCCTGAAATTTCTGAAATCTGATCTGCTGTTGAAACTCCTGCACCAAACACAAGCATTGCTTTTTCATTATCATTCATATTGTTATATTGATTTTCATCAATTTGACCTTGATCTAAAGCTTTCAATGCAACTTTTTCTACATTAATTCCACGTCCATCATCTTCAATAGTAATAATCATTTGACCATTAGCTTGTTCTGCAGAAATAACAATAGAACCTACATCAATTTTTCCAGATGCTTCTCTTTCTTCTGGAGTTTCAAGACCATGATCAAGAGAATTTCTTATAATATGCATTAAAGGATCTGTTAATCCTTCAATCATTGCTTTATCAATTTCAACATTATCGCCAAAGTGTTTAAATTCAACTTTTTTACCAAGCTTTTTAGAAATATCTCTTACAACTTTTGGGAATTTAGAGTAAATAGATTCCATAGGCACCATTCTAATACTCATAATTGAATCTTGCATATCTCTAATATGTCTTTCTAATAATTCTAATCTTTCAAGCACTGAATTTCTAGTTTTTGAATCATCAATTGTAGATGAAAACTGAGTAAGCATTGCATTTGTAATAACTAAATCACCAACATTATTCATAAGTAAATCAATTTTATCTAAATTTACTCTGATATTATTGTTTGTAGAAGTTTTTTTAGTAGTTTTTTCTTTTACTTCTCTACTAACTCTAGGTGTTACTGCTTTTTCTTGGGCATTAGTAGTACTTTCATTTGATATAACAGCAGCTTTACTTTCAGTTTCTTCAATATTATTAGTTTTCATTACTGAATCAGGTGTAATAGAAGGAACATCATCAAAAAAACCAAAGTGTTCTTTTTCTTCATTATTTACAGCTACATCTTTATAGTTTTGTGTTGCTATTTCTAAATCATCATCAAAAAATCCAAAACTCTCTTGATTTTCATCTACATCATCAGCAAAAATCCCATAAGATTTACTACCTATTTGATCATTTAATTCATCATCAAAAAATCCAAAATTATCACTATCTGAAACTTCTTCAATAATCGGTGTTTTTAAAACAGAAGTTTCTGCAACTGGGGAATCTTCAACTTTTTTTACTACTGTTCCATTTGAATATGCACGAATTTCTTCAAGTAATGAAGTTGTCATTTCAGTAAAAGTATCTCTAGATAAATCCTCAGCAACTTCTAAATCTAAAATTTCTTTCATCACATCTAAACCATCAATTAAAGTTCCAGCCATTTCAGGTACAAATTCAATCTTATGGTTTCTTAATTTATCCATTAAGTTTTCAACATCATGAGTAAATTCAGCAAAAAGTTTTAATTCAACAGATGCACCACTACCTTTTAAAGTATGTACATCTCTAAATAATTGACCCATTTCTTCATCAGTTAATGAACCATTATTTTCAGCTTCTAAAAGTACATTATCAGCCGATTCAAAAAGTTCTTCAGCTTCTTCTAAAAACATTTCTCTATATTTTGAAATATCAAATGACATATTAGATCCTTTTTATCTGCTTAGTACTATGTTCACTGCTTTTAAAAGTTGATCTGGAACAAAAGGTTTAACAATCCATCCTGTTGCTCCTGCAGCTTTTCCTTTTGTTTTCATTTCATCACTTCTCTCAGTTGTTAATACTAAAATAGGTTTTTTTGAATATTGCGGTATTTTTCTAAGTTCGCCAATAAGTGTTAATCCATCCATATTTGGCATATTTACGTCAGTTATTATTAAATCAAATTTTGCAGCATTAGCTTTTGCTAAACCATCTACACCATCAACTGCTTCAGTTACGTCTGTGTAACCACCTTCATTTAATGCATAGTTTAACATATCTCTTAGCATAGTAGAATCATCTACAATTAAAAGTTTCGCCATTTTAGTACCCCTTAAGTTGTATAGTTAAAAAATTATTTAACTATACTAACGTAAGAAATATTAAACTAGGGTTAATTATTAAATTGAACTCGAAGCTAATTCAATTCTATCTTTAGTTACTTTTAGAACTTTTATTTCTACTTCATCTCCAACAGTTAAAACATCAGAAACATTTTTAACTCTTTGTTTAGAAATTTTAGAAATGTGAAGTAATCCTTCTCCACCTTTAGGTAAGGCCATAAATGCACCAAAATCAACAATTCTTTCAACTTTTGCCATTAATACATCATCTACTGTATAAAGTTTTTCGAAATCCAGATTTTTAGAAGGTTGTTTTCTAGAAACTGCATTATTAGAAATAGTTTTAATGTGTTCACAAGCATCTAATACATTTTGCTTATTATTTCCACTAACTTTTACAGTTCCACTATCTCTATCTAAATCAATTCCTACTGAGAATTTTTCAATTATTTCTTTAATTGTAGAACCAGCTTTTCCAATAACAACCATTATTTTACTTGGATCAATCGCAAATTGCTCAATTAAAGGTAGTGCTTCACTTGGAACTATATCCTCTGCTGCGCTGTTCATTAAACCTAAAATATGGTCACGACCTTCTTTTGCTTGTAATAATGCTTCTTGTAAAACTGATAATTCAATTCCACCAAGTTTTATATCCATTTGTAAAGCCGTAATACCTTTAGTAGTACCTGCAACTTTGAAATCCATATCTCCATCATGATCTTCAAGACCCATAATATCAGTTAATACAGAATACTCACCTTTTTCAACAACCATACCCATAGCAACACCTGCAACTAAATCAGAAATTGGAATACCTGCTGCTTTTAATGCTAATGACCCACCACAAACAGTTGCCATTGATGAAGAACCATTTGACTCTAAAATTTCTGAAACTAATCTTACTGTATCACCATAATCATTATCAATAGTAGCTTCTAAAGCTTTTTTACCTAAATTACCATGACCTAATTCTCTTCTTCCTACACCAAACATTGGTTTAGCTTCACCTACTGAGAAACCTGGGAAGTTATAATGTAACATGAAATTTTCAATTGAAGTTGATTTTTCAGTTAGTTTTTCGAACATTTGTCCATCTTTTGGACCACCAAGAGTTCCAACTACAAGTGCTTGAGTTTCACCTCTTGTAAATAAACAAGATGAGTGAGCTGATGGTAAAATATTAGTATCTATACTTATTGGTCTAACATCTTTTAATCCTCTTCCATCTGCTCTTACCTTATCACTTACAATCATATTTCTTACAATTTCTCTTTTTACAATTGAAACAGCTTCATAAATTACAGAAAACTCTATTTCATTTTCTTCACAATATGAATTTGCAGATATCATCTTAGCTACATCTTTAAGCTCTGTTGCTCTTTCACTTTTTGCTAATTTTTTAATAGCTTCTGTAATATCCGAAGAGAAGTTATCTCTAACATAAGAGATAACTTCTTCTGCAATTGTAAATTCAACTAATTCAACTTCTTTCATCTCTTTACAAGCTATTTCAAAACCATTTTCATAAGTAGTATTAGCTTCAAATAAAACTTCTTGAGCAAAAGCAATTGCTTCTACTAACTGTTCTTCATTCATTTCATTTGTATTATGTACTTTCGTAAAAGCTTCAATATCAACTTCAATCATGTCAGAAGATGAGATAGCTTTCATTTCAATCATTAATAATTCATCTTTAGAACCAGCTATATATAAATCTAAAGTTGAATTTTCAAGTTCAGTCATTTTAGGATTTGCAACATATACACCATCAATTTTTGCAACTCTTACACCACAAACAGATTTTTTAATTGGTAAATTTGATGTATATAAAGCAGCATTTGCAGCATTTAAAGCTAATGCTTGTAAATCAACTTCTTTATCTGCACTTAAAACCATAACTGTAATAGTTGTAGGATATACATATCCTTTTGGAAATAATGGTCTTAAACTTCTATCTATTACTCTTGAAGTTAAAGTTTCAAATTCACTAGGCTTTGCTTCTCTTTTAATAAAACCACCTGGAAGTTTAGCAGCTGCATATGTTTTTTCTACATATTGAACTGTTAAAGGAGTAAAATCTTCACTTACAGGATTATCAAATTCACTAACTACGGTAGCTAATACAACTGCATTTCCTAATTTTGCTAATACTGATCCATTAGCTTGTTTAGCAACTTTGCTAAACTCAAAAATCTCTTGTTTTTTATTTAATTCAAATTCACAAACTGTTGACATTTATTTTAATCCTTTTTTATTGTTTCTATATCTTCAAACTTTACTTCGTCTAATGTATCATAATAAAAATTAATAGATATAAAGTGATCTAATTTTTTTATATAATACAAATCATCTGCAATTGATTCAATTGTTGGAACACTAGCTGTTGGTATTACAGGAGTTGCTACTGAAATTGATTTAGCACCTAATTTAATTGCACTTTTAATACAAGCCATCATTGTTAACCCAGTATTTAATCCTTCATCAATTAATAATATGTTTTTCCCATTTAGATTAGTTAACTCTTCACCATTTCTAAACTTACTAACCTCATAAGATAATTCATTATCATATAAAAATTTTGATTGACCATAAATCAAATCTAAGCTAATATCAAATGCTTTTACAAGTTCTTCATGTATTAAAACTTCTTCAGCTTCAGTAACAATCGCTATTTCACACTCATTATTACTAGATGCAAAAATTTTTTTACTAAATATCATATCTAGTTTAGCATTTAATTCTTTTGCAATAATACTAGCAATTGGATACCCACTACATGAAGTTGATAATACGGTCCAATCTTCTAACTTCATATTGTCAATGGGTAGAATATCAAGTAACCTATAAGCAGCTACTTCTCTATTTTTAAAAAATATAGGATCAGGCGTCATTAGTTATCCTCAACTGTATATTCTTGTTTTATACCACCAAGAGGTTTTAATGTAAGATTTAAATAAATGATTTTTTGATCTACATCATCGTCACTTGAAGAAGCAACTCTTTCTCTTTCATATGTAATATCAAAATTCCAACATTTGTCATCTATGTTTAAATTGATACCTTGTTTACTTCTTATTTTTTCTAGTATATTATAGTTTTCATAGTATCCAAATTTATAATCTTTTGAAATATTATAATTTGCTTCAACATTATAAGATTCTAAATCTTCTTTTCCAGAATTTGGGGTATCTTTAGATTTATAATATCCTGCATTTAATGTTAAATCTTTTATTTTATAACTTGTACTAATTGTATTTTCTATGAACTGTTTATCTTGAACATTATATGTTATTCTATTTGAAATAGTTGCATCTTTATAGTTTAATTTAATATAGTTTTCTGTGTTCTGAAGTTTTGGTTCATCTACACTATTATATAGAATTGATTGTTTTAATTTATGATTTATTAATTGTTCTAAATTATCGTTATGATATAAAGATTGATTTAATGATAAATTTATAGTTTTATTACTTGTAGAATTAGTAAAAGAAGACAAATCATCTTCCTCTTCATAATCATTACCTGAAATTCCATATAAAGCACCATCTTCTTTTATATTTTTAGGATGAGAATATTCTGCTTCAATATTTATTGTATGTAAATATTTATCATAAGGTTTAATTAAATCAGTTCCAACTGAAACAGAAACTTCATTTTGAATTAAAGTTCCATCTTCATAATTTGAAGTATCATTTGTATATTCATATTTACTTAAAACTGATTTATTTTCTATATTTACATATAAATAATCATCTAAAAAATATCTAGAATAATTTATAGGTAATGAAACTTCATAGTAGTTTGCTCCAACCCCAACTTTTCTAGTATATCTCTTAAATCTTGAATCTAAAGAGTATAAAACTTTATTCAAGCCAAATAATTCATCATTATATGAGTGAAACTGTAATTCAGGTAATTTTTGTAATGTTTCATCATTTTCATCATCATCTAAATCTGTATCAATATAGTATCTTCCATATATACCACCATAGTATTTAGGTGTATTATAAAAATAGTTAATTTTAGATTCAACTTTTTCATCACTTGAAGTTGAATCATCATCTTCTTCTAAAGTATCATACTCAATATCATTTAGCCAATTTATTGATGCATATAATCCGTCTTGATGATTTCCACTTGAAAGGAGTTTCGTTCTTTCATAATCTACGCTCCAGCCATAATGCTTTTGGTTATCCAAATCATTCTCTTGTTTGTAACTCTCTTTCTCTCTAAAAAAACCTGCATTTAATTTAAGTAATGAATAAGCAGAATCTGCATATCGAAAATATGAGTATACTCCAAATCCTCTTTTATCTCTAATTTGTGGAATAATCTCTAAATCATAATTTGCTTTAGGTGCTATAAATATAGATTGAGAGTAAGATAAACCCTCTGTATTTGAATATCCAATTGTTGGAGGTAAAAGTCCTGTTCTTCTTGTTGTATCTGTAGGAAACCCTAAATAAGGACTATAAAAAACAGGTACATTTCTAAAATATAATCTTGGATTATATGCATGCATCCATTTATTTTCTGTATCATAAGAAGCTGATGACACCCGAATACTCCAAGCTGGATCTACACAATCACAAGATGATATAATTGAACTATCTAATTCAATATTTGTCTGGTCTTTAGTGGATTTTTTTGAATTAACCCAAAGATTACTTTCTTTATCAAAAAGCATAACTGGACTTTGTGCATAAGCATCATTTTTTAGATTTATTAAAGCATAATCACTTTGAGTTTGAATAGTATTATCTTTTAAAATTAAAACATTATCAAATAGTTCAAAAGTCTCTTTTTCTTTATCATAGATAATTTTAGAAGCACTTAAATAATAAGTTGCAGAGAAAACAACAACACTACCACTAGCAGTAACAATATTGTTTTCAGTTTTTATATTTTCAGAAATAATTTGAAACTTCTCAGTTTGAAGTTCTTCACCAAAGGATAAAGTACTAAGTAATAATAGTGAAGCTAGTGATTTCTTAAGCATTTACAACCAATGTTTTACCTGTAAAATCATGAAATGTTTTTCTTCCATCATTAAAAAATCCAATTAAAAAACCAACATAAAAGAACATTTCAGAAAAAATTCTTCCAATTGATCTTAAAATAGCCGAAAAAACAGATACTCTTCCCCAGTTATCAGCATCAATAACTTTTATTTTAGCTACTATTTTTCCTACTGTTGCACCATAATACCAAGTAAACAAAGCTTGATAAACAAACTTTAAAAATATTAAAGGCATTACTAAATCTGTTTTCATAAAAAACATCATTGCATTAACATCATGACTAACAGCCATTATGTTTTCCCAAAAAATAATAAGAATAATTGCAGTTACAAGTAAATCATCAATAACAAAAGCAGTTGCACGTGACCTTAATGATGCTAATTGTAAATTATCTGTATTGTTAGACATTTAACTACTTTAAAGCTTGATATGCAATATCAGATCTACATTTTTTACCAGCAAAATGAACTTGTCCACATAAAGTATAAGCTCTATCTCTTGCTTCTCTTATACTTTTTCCAAAGCCAACACAAACTAATACTCTTCCACCATCAGCGATAAGTTTTTCATCAACTTTAGAAACACCTGCATAAGAAATATGAGAATTTAGAGCTAAATCTTCATCAACAATTTCATCAACTATAATTTCAGCAGGTTTTGAACTTGAATATGGATAGTTTTCACTTGCCATTACAACTCCAACTCCAAACTCTTCTTTAATTTTAATTTCTAATTTATCAAGTTGTTTTGTTGCACCTTTATAAAATAATTCAGAAACTGGAGTTTCCAATAGAGGCATTAAAATCTCACACTCAGGATCTCCAAATCTTACATTATATTCTAAGATAATAGGTTCACCTTTAACTACCATTACTCCAATAAAAAGTACACCTTCAAAAGGTGCACCCTCTTTTTTCATACCTTCTAAAGTTGGTTTTATAACTCTATCTTCAACTTTCTGATAAATATCATCATTAACTAAAGGAGTTGGAGCATAAGCACCCATACCACCAGTATTTGGTCCAGTATCACCATCACCTATTCTTTTATGATCTTGAGCTGCTGGTAATACTTTATAATTTTCACCATCACAAATAGCAAA
>Ga0193954_1000527_pt1 | contig 22160 bp, 17 predicted proteins | sample BB_5_MG_FD_140340 | JGI IMG/M metagenome (GOLD analysis project Ga0193954, IMG submission 140340) | Microbial mat bacterial communities from the Broadkill River, Lewes, Delaware, United States - BB_5_MG | ecosystem: Environmental > Aquatic > Freshwater > River > Microbial mats | place: USA...
CCATGTTCGCGCGGTCCCCGATCGCGTGCGTAGCGACCTGAAAGCCGCGTTGGGTGGCCGTGCGCACTCGGGCCTCCAGCACCGCCGGCTCCATCAGCAGCAGCCCGGAGTTCTTCGGGTCGTCATGATAGGGCTCCAGCAGGGCGGCACCTCGTGAGCCCAGCGCGCCATCGGCGAAGAACTTCACCGCACGCACTGTGAGGCGCTCTTTACTTGCCGCGGTTGGGATGATGGGCCCGGAAGCTAGGGCCGGGCTGAGGTCGGGCGCGGTGCCATCGTGGGCCGCATAGACACGCAACTTTAGTTGCCCTTCAGCATCGAGCGCCTTTAGGGCGCTCAGCTCTTCGGGGCCCACTCCCATGTCGTGCACTCCGGTGAGACCCGCCTGCAGGCATTGCTCCTGTCCGTGCAGGATGGCTTGCCGAATCTGCTGGGGTGATAGGGCCGGGATGTGCTGACGGATGAGCTGCATCGCGTTATCGATGAAGATGCCGGTCGGCATCCCATGGCGGCTCACGATGCGTCCTCCGGACTTGGGGCGGGTCTTCTTGGTGATCCGCGCCCGCATCATCGCGGCCGTATTCACCCACAGCGCGTGGCCATCCACGCGCGTCAAGGCCACTGGGTGATCCGGGGCGACCTCGTCCAGGGACTTAGCCTTGGGGAAGCCGCGGTGGTCACTCCAGTCGTTCTGATCCCAGCCGCGGCCCACGATCCACTGACCCGCCGGAGCTGTAGCGGCCGCCGACCGGACCTTGGCCTTCACCTCGGCCAGGGTCTTGGTGCCGACCAGGTCGATGCTGAGTGCGCGTTTTCCTAGGCCCGTCAGATGCATGTGCGCGTCGACGAGGCCGGGCAGGGCGACCCGCCCGGCGAGATCGATGTGCTGGGTATCAGCGCCGACCCAAGGGGCTACCTGGGCATCGCTGCCCACGGCGACGATGCGGCCGGCCCGAACGGCCACGGCCGTGGCGGTGGGGTGCTGCGGGTCCTGAGTGTGCACAATGCCCCCACTGAGCACCAAATCGGCCTTTGGCGGGGCAGCCTGGGGGCTCGGTCGCGGCGGCGGCGGGGTGCTCGGGCAGGCGGTCAGCAGGACGAGCGGGGCTAGGCCCCAGGCGAATCGGCGCATCGCCGCCGGCTGTACCAGCCCAGTCCGGGATTCGTCACCCGGGCAAACGGTTCGGGAATCAACCATTTGACTCGTTCCGTCGAGTGCCTAACAACCCCCTTCATGAGCGCGAAGCGCGACTACTATGAAGTCCTTGGGGTGCCGCGTGACGCTGACGCGCGCACCATCAAGAGCGCCTATCGAAAGCTCGCGCTGAAGTATCACCCGGACCGAAACCCGGGGAACTCGGAGGCCGAGGACCAGTTCAAAGAGGCCGCAGAGGCCTACGAGGTCCTGTCTGACGACAATAAGCGCGCCATCTACAACCGGGCGGGCCACGACGGTCTGCGCTCCGGCGGCATGAACCCCCAATACTCAGACCTGGGCGACATCTTCTCCCACTTCGGCGACGTCTTCTCCGAGTTCTTCGGCGGCGGTGGCGGCGGGGGTTTTGGCGGCTTCCCAGGGGGCGGCGGCCAGCGCGGCCCACGACCCACCGTGGGTGCTGACCTCCGCTACGACCTCGAAATCTCCCTTGAGGAGGTCAAGAGCGGCACCTCCAAGAACGTCGAGATCAGCCGATCACTCACCTGCGAGACCTGCGATGGCAGCGGCGCCAAGGGCGGCGAGATGCAGAGCTGCGCAGTTTGCCAAGGTCGTGGCCAGGTCGTTCAGGGCCGCGGTGGTTTCATGATCGCCAGCACCTGCCGCGCCTGCGGGGGCATGGGCCAGATCGCCCGCGAGGCCTGCTCGCCCTGCGAAGGCCGCGGTCAGATCGAGAGCAAGAAGCGACTTGAAGTGACGGTGCCTGCCGGCGTCGACACGGGTGTGCGGTTGCGGCTGCAGGGCGAGGGCGACGCGGGCATGTTCGGGGGCCCCCCGGGCGATTTGTACGTCTTCATGGCGGTGCGCCCCCACGAGATGTTCGTGCGCAACGAGGCGGACCTACACTGCGAGCTGGCCGTGAGCTACGGCATGGCCTGCCTGGGCGGGGACGCGATTGTGCCTCAGCTCGGGGGCGGCGAGGTCGAGGTCTCGATCCCGTCCGGCATGCAGCCTGGCGATACGGTCCGCCTTCAGGGTGAGGGCGTGCCCAAGCTGGGCGCCGGCCGCGGCTCCGGCGATATGGTGGTGCACCTCACCATCCAGGTCCCGAAGAAGGTCAGCGACGATCAGCGGGATGCCCTGGAGAGCCTCGATGAGGTCCTGCCGATGGATCCTGAGTTCTCCGCTCGCGGCCCGGATCGCAAGGAGACCCGTCGCAAGCGCCGCCGCCAAGGCGGAGGCAGTCTCTTTGATCGCCTGCGGGACGCGCTCGACGGGGACTGAGCCACCGGAAGGTGGGAACACTCTTTCGCCTGGCCGTGTTAGCGCTCAGGGCTAGCTTGGGTCTTGCGGTCCGCTTGACACCACTCTAAGCCCCGAACACCGTGATGCCCATGCAGATTGGACGGCGCCCCGTATGACCCCCGAGGCCACTCCGGAAGTATTCGGCGTACCAACGCTGGCGCTGATCCTCACCATGGGCGGCACCAGCCTGGTGCTCGCGCTGGCCCTGGAGCAGCTCCACAACTTCTGGCGCTTGGTCGATAACGCGCGGGACCTGGCCAGCGAGGTGGGCAAGGTGCTCTACCATGGCGATCTCGCGGCGGCGCGCACCGTCTGTGAGCGCAGCAACTCCCCGATCGCGGATGTCTTCATCGCGGCCCTGAACAAGGTCAATCGGCCCGGCGAGTCCTGCCGCAAGGCCGCGGAGCGCGAGCGCCAGCGTTTTTCCCTGCGTATGAAACGCCGCATGTGGATGTTGGGCACGGTGGGGGCTCTGGCGCCCTTCATTGGGCTCTTTGGCACCGTCTTGGGCATCATTCGCTCCTTCCGCGACATCGCGGCCTCGGGCGCGGGTGGCTTCAGCGTGGTGGCTCAGGGCGTGTCTGAGGCCCTGTGGGCTACCGGCGGAGGCATCCTCGTGGCGGTGGTCTCGGTGGCCATCTACAACTACTTCCAAAGCCGCGGGAACCACGCCACGGTGGAGATCAAGTTGGCGATGGACGAGTTCTTGGAGCAGCTCGAGGCCCAGGACCAACGCAGCTTGATGAACCCCACCCAACCCCCGACCCCCAGCGCCGAGGCCCCGGCCGCGGTAGGGCCCGCGGTCGCCGCGGTATCGGAAGCCTAGAGTATGGCGGGCGCGGGCGGCGGCTTGGAGCCCTCACTCGACGATCCCGAGGTCGTCGAGCAAGCCAGCTTTACAGAGATCAACATCGTGCCCCTCGTGGACATCATGATGGTGCTCCTGGTGATCCTCATGGCCAGTAGCACCGCGATCCTCAACCCGGGCCAGGGTCAGGGTTCTGGTATCCGGGTGAACCTACCCACCGCCTCGGACTCCGAGGAGGTCTCCGGCATCACGGACCAGCTCGTGGTTGCGGTGCTCGCGGACGGCGCGGTCATCGCACGAGGTGAGCAGGTGTCCCTGACTGAGCTGACGGCCATCTTCGCGGAAGAAGCCCAAAAATCATCCGGTCGTCTCGTGCTGGTTCAGGCGGATGAGACCGCGCGGCACAAGCGCGTGGTCGAGGTGATGGAGACGGCACGCCGAGCAGGGTTGTCCAACCTCGCGATCGCGACCAAACCCGAGGAGTGAGGCCGGACACGCGCGCGCTTTCCGCTTGTCAGCCCGCCCCAACTTTGTATGTTCGCGCGCGATCGCCCGGGTCCCCCGCTGGCGCAAAAGGAACAAGATGAAGAAGATCAAACTGGCCATCGTGGGCGTCGGCAACTGCGCAAGCTCCCTGGTGCAGGGCCTCGAGTACTACAAGCACGCCTCCTCCGATTCGGCGGGTCTCATGCATGATGACATCGGGGGCTACACCCTCAACGATGTCGAGATTGTCGCCGCATTTGATGTCGACAAGCGCAAGGTGGGCCGTCCCGTCGAAGAAGCCATCTTCGCGCAGCCCAACAATACCACCGTCTTTCAGGCCGAGATCCCGGCCACCGGCATCACCGTGCAGATGGGTCCCACCCTCGACGGCGTGGCCGAGCACATGGGCAAGTACCCCGAGGAGCGCGCCTTCCGCGCCTCTGACGCTGCGCCCGTGGACGTCACGAAGGTCCTCAAAGAGACCGGCGCTGAGGTCATGGTCTGCTACCTGCCGGTGGGCTCCGAAGAGGCCGCGCGCCACTACGCGCAGTGCTGCATCGACGCTGGCGTGGGCATGGTGAACTGCCTGCCCGTGTTTATCGCTTCGCACCCCGAGTGGGCCGAGAAGTTCAAGAAGGCTGGCGTTCCGATCGTCGGCGACGACATCAAGAGCCAGGTCGGCGCCACCATCGTGCACCGCTCCTTGGCCCGCCTCACGGGCGACCGCGGCGCGCACCTCAAGCGCACCTACCAGCTCAACACCGGCGGCAACACGGACTTCTTGAACATGCTCAACGAGGAGCGCCTCAAGACCAAGCGCATCTCGAAGACCGAGTCCGTGCAGTCCCAACTCGACCAGCGCCTCGACGCGACCGACATTCACATCGGTCCCTCGGACTACGTGGCCTTTCAAAAGGACAACAAGGTCTGCTTCCTGCGCATGGAGTGGAATGGCTGGGGTGATGTGCCTATGCACATCGAAGCTCGCCTGTCGGTGGAGGACTCGCCGAACAGCGCCGGTGTGGCCATCGACGCGATCCGTCTCGCCAAGCTCGGTCTTGATCGAGGCATTGGCGGTCCGCTGGAGCAGGCCTCGGCCTATCTCATGAAGCACCCGCCGCGTCAGATGCGCGACAGCGAGGCTCGTGACCTCATCGCCCAGTTCATCTCCGGCAGCTGAGAAAAATCTCGTCTCCATGAGAGACGTTTTCTCATATCGGGGATCCTGAATCGAGAATCCCCGCCCGCCTCCCCCTCAATTCCTTCAGCCTGGTCCCTGGCCGAGATCGGCGGGAGTCCCGGATCTCGCTTTGATCCTGGGGCCTTGCCGCTCGTCCCACCCAGGGTGGCTGTCGCGCCCATCTCCAGCTGAGATCTGGCACATGCATTGCTCCTAAGCAGAGGACCATGCGTGATTTGAAAGCCTGCATCTTAGAACAACGGAATGCTGACTTCAGGACTGAACTGAGTATCGGCTTTGATATCCGGAAGAATACGGCCGAAGATCCGTTCGCGGATCTCCCGGTTCTCTTGATGGACGTGCCCCACGAAGTTTTTCGCGGTATGTCTCGTCATGAAGCCCAAAGCCGGGTCCAGGTGTACTGGCTCGCGCGTGATTGGGGGCAAGCGTGATGAACGATACAATCTCTCAGACCGATGACTTCGTTGCCGTCGTTGATGATGACCCAACGATTCGCCGCGTGATCGCAGAGTGGCTTGAAGGCAGCGGCCACCGCGTTCAGACCTATGCGAACGGTCACAACTTCCTGAACAGTCGAGCGCGTCCCGTCGCCGTATTATTGGACGTTGAGCTCGGTGACCTCTCAGGCTTGGATATTTTACCGCGCCTGCGTCAGGCGGAGCCGAACGTGCCGGTGATCATGATCACGGCACAGGACCAGGCTGAGACCGTCGTGCACGCGATGCGCTCGGGCGCGTACGACTACCTCGTCAAGCCCCTCGACCGCTCGCGGCTGCTGACGACCTTGGACCGCGCGCTTAAGCACCGCGGCCTGAAGGAGAACATCGAGCAGCTCGAAAAGCAGCTTCATGATCGCGCCACACCCTTCAAGCAGGTGGTTGGCCGAAGCCCCGCGATGGGCGAGCTGCTGCGCCAAGTGCAGCGGGTGCTCGACAGTGATGTTGCGGTCGCGCTCTTCGGCGAAAGCGGTACCGGCAAGGAGCTGGTCGCGCGGGCGATTCACGGGGCCGGGCGCCGGCGCACGGGACCCTTCGTCGCTATCAATTGCGCGGCCATCCCGGAGTCCTTGCACGAGTCGGAGCTGTTCGGACATGAGCGGGGCGCGTTTACCGGCGCCGTCGGTGTGCACCAGGGCCGCTTCGAGCAGGCCAATGGCGGCACGCTCTTCCTCGACGAGGTCGGGGAGATGAGCCCCATGACGCAAGCTAGCTTGCTGCGCACTTTGCAGGAGCGCACGGTGCGCAGGGTTGGTGGGGTGACGGAGATCCCGGTCGATGTGCGGGTCATCTGCGCGACCCACCGGGACCTTGAGCAGGAGGTGCGCGCAGGCCGCTTCCGGGAGGATCTCTACTTCCGCCTGGTCGTCTATCCCATTCGTGTGCCGCCTCTGCGACAGCGCACCGAGGACATCCCGCTGTTGGTCTCTCACTTCACGAAGAAGTACAGCGGCGATGTGGGGCGGGCGATCAGCACTGTGCACCCAGACTTCTTCGAGGCGCTGGTCCGCTATGCCTGGCCGGGCAATGTGCGGGAGCTGGAGAACGTCGTGCACCGCGCGATGCTCGCCTCCGATGATGGTGAGCTGAGTGCAATGCAGCTTCCCTCTGACCTTCGTGAGCCTCAGCGGGTACCGACGGGCGACATCTTTCGCGATGACCCCATGCCCGAGGGTGAGGTCTTGCCGATGAGGGAGCTGGAGCGCCGTGCCATTAAGCGTGCGCTCAGGCTCACGGGCGGAAGCGTGGAACGGGCCGCGCGGCTATTGGGCATGGGCCGCGCTACGCTCTACCGCCGGCTTGCCAGCTACGAGGCTGAAAAGCGCTAGCCTGATACGTCCACGACCTCGTCGTCGCAGAACTGCTGCAAGATATCCATCGCCTCGAAGTCATGCATGGGACTGACCTGGATGATGGACTGCACACTTCGTTTGCCATCAATTCGTGCCAGCAGGTAGCGCTGCTTCGCCGTCATGCGGCGCGTCTGCATGGGGTCGAGCGGGTCCGTGAGCTTTGGCACTGCGTCTTTTGACAATAGTGTCGCAGAAGACTCCGCGGAGCGCTTTTCCAGCTCGGATCGAAGCGCCTGAAACTGCGGGTTGTCGGGCTCGTTCTTTGCGCCCGCTTGCACGTGACGAAACGCGGCCGTGAACTGCCGATTGGCGATCGCATCCATCGCCTTGTCGGCGTGGGACTGCGGCAGGTCTGCCGTGAGTTCGGGGGCCTCAACCTGAACGGAAGGCTCTCGAGGGTAGAGCAAGCCCTGTTGCACGAGGGCCACAAGTCGTACCGCGACCTGGTAGTCGGTCGCGTGTAGCTCCAAGGTTATGGCCTCTACTGACAAGCCTTGTTGCGCTAAGCCGATGATGCGCGTATCAAGCTCGTCCCGCCTGCGCTTGCCGGCCTTGTGCGCATTGACACCAAACATGACCATGCGGCTGGGGATGAGGCGCTGAAAGCTCTCCCAGGTCTGGGCCCGAACCAGAGCTTCGGCGTGGATGTCTACCAAGGGCACCGCGACCTCGATGCGCGGTCGGTTCTTGATGCGCGTGCGCCCCTCCTCAAAGTTGAAGGTGCCGTCCGTCCAGCGCATCGCGCCAAGCAGGTTCTCGGCGAACTTCACACGCAGGGTTTGAATGACCTGCTCCTCCGGCACGATCCCGATCATGACGAGGATGCGGCCCAGCAGGACTTCGGTCTCGTCTTGGGTCTCGAAGGCGCGCTGAAGCTGGTCTTCGGTCAGTAGGCCGAAGTGCACGAGGAACTGACCGAAGTAGTGCCGCGGATTATTCGAGGACGCGCGGGCCACCATGCCGTCTTCGATGTCGAAGACGATGCGATTGGTCTGCCTGGCGACCTCCAGCGTGCCGCTGAGCCCCCGGTTTGCTAGCCAGATCGCCAGATCTGATAGGGGCATGACCCGCAGGTCGCCTTTGATGCCTCCCACACAATCCTCAGTGAACCGATCCTTGTCTCCTGGCAACCCCAATGCTCAGATTGAAAGGCATGGGTGTTGCTGCGTCCAAGAAGCGGAAACGAAGGCAGGACGAAGTTCCGGCGGAGACGATCCAGTCGGGGCCCGCTCTGCAGGAGCTGGCCGTCGCCCCCTTTGTGCCTCCCAAGGCGGTCACGTTGCTGCTGGTGGCGGCGGCCCTGGGCGGCGTGGCCTACTTCGGTGCGCAGGGCCTAGAGGCTGCCCAGTCCGGAGAGGGCAAGCTTGCGGGCACCCTGCTGCGGGTGCAGGCGCGCAATGAGCGGCCCGAGGCCTTTGAGCTGAGCAATCTGCAGGGCGAAAAGGTCTCGCTGGCCAGCCTCAAGGGCAAAGTGGTCTTCGTGAACTTTTGGGCGACCTGGTGTCCGCCCTGCGTGGAAGAGATGCCCTCAATGCGGCGCCTGCGTGAAAAGTTTGCGGACGACGATCGTTTTGTAATGCTCGCGATCAGCGCGGATGAGGGTTGGGAGCCGGTCAAGAAGTTCTTCGCCACCGACAAACCACCGTTCCCGGTGCTCTTGGATGCCAACGGTGTGCTCGCCAAGAAGTACGGCACTGAGAAGTTCCCCGAAACCTACGTGATCATCGACGGCAAGTTGGTGGGCTACATCGTCGGCCCGCGCGACTGGGACGCCTGGTACGCGGAGGCCTACCTTCGCGCGTTGCTGCCGCCGACCAGAGCCTCTAGCTGATGCTACCGGCGGGCGGGTCGTCCGCCTCGTCTTCATGCTGAATCTCGTCGATCCGGCGCATCGCCTCCATGAGCGCCCAGCGCGAGTCCACCACACAACGTGGCGCCGGTCCGGGGCTGGGTAGCTTGCGAAAGCGGATGGCGCCGGTCTGCCACTGTACCAGCACGGTCAACCCGCGCACGACTTGCTCGTGCACCAAGCGCTGCACCTGCTCTCGGTCCGCGAGGCCTTGAGTCAAGACAACCTGCGCGACCACAGCATCACGTTCTAGGTCCTTGGGGTGCACAATGTGCTGCTTGAGCTGGGTATTGCTGAGCAACTCTTCCTGCACAAGCTCTCTCGCTAGCGAGGGGCAGCCCGGCGCACTGACAGCGACGATGTCCCCCTTGTGAAGCTGAACGCTGCCGGCATCGTGCTCAGACTGCACATGCAGGACTCCGCTGGCCCGTTGGTTCATCAAGAACTCCAGCAGGTCGGGGAGGGCGAAGACGAACAGGTCCCCTGTGAAGCCACCGTCTGTGTTCTCGGAGGGAATGGGCGAGGTCGGGATCGGGGCGGGCACTGCTGCGGCCGTGCCCATGGCGGGAGTCCGCAGCGCCGCCAGGGTGTCGGCCAGCGTGTCCTGAATCTGTGCGTTATCGGGTGCTGCGGCGGCGGCACGGATCAGCGCCGCCGAGGCCTCGCGCAGTCGCCCGGCTTGTTTGAGGGCCAGCCCCAGGGACCACGAGATCTCCGCGTCATCCGGCGCGAGGGTCGCCGCGGTTCGCAGGCAGGTCATCGCATCCTCGCTCAGGCCGCCCACGGTCAGCGCCTTCGATAGATGCAGGTGGGCTTGCGCACAATCCGGGTCGATCCGAATGGCCTCTCGCAGGCAGCGCACCGCGGGCACCAGGGCCCCCGCGCCCACGAGCGCACGACCCAGGCGCACCAAGGAGGGCGCATCCTTGGGGGGACGCTCGGTGAGTTTAAGCAAGACGTCTGCCGCCTGCTTCTCCTGGCCGCTGGCGCTCAGCCTTTCTGCCAACGCGATGGCCGAGTCTCGGTCATCCGGCGCGAGGGTGATGAGGGTCTCAAGGGCCTCGAGCTCGGCCTGTGCGTCCCCGCAGGCGCGAAGCACGTCTACCAGCAGACGTAGGTTCTGCGGGGCCTCGGGCTGGGCTTGATGGCTGCGCTTTGCATAGAGCAAGGCTTCTCGCGGCGCCTCTGTGCGCAGGTAAGCCTGCGCGAGCGCGTAGTTTACGCGAGGTGAGTCCGGGTGCCGTCGCACCGCGACGCGAAGGCTGAGCAGGGCAGCCTGGTGATCTCCGCCCCGACTGAGGGCTTGGGCTACGGCCAGCGCCGCGGGTTCGAGATCGGGTGCCAGGTGCAGGGCGCGGCGGGCGGCGGCATGGGCGTCCACATAATTATTGAGGCGTTCATAAGCCGCGCTGATGCGCAAAAGCGCTTCGGGGTCCTGCGCGTTGAGCGCGTGGGCATGGCGAAGGGCGAGGCTCGCGCGGTGCTGGTCATCGGTGTCCAGTAGCGCTTCGCTGAGCACAAGCCAGGCCTCAGGATCATTTGGGTTCGCCTGAGCGGTGGTCTGCAACCCGGCAAGTGTTGTGCCCCCAGCTTCCACCCCTGCAACTATACAAGCGGATTCAGGGTGCGATGTCGAGCGTGGGTGCATCCGGAGTTGGGCGTTCGATAAGCTCAGCTAGGCCTCAGCAGCTGCGAGGTCTCGATCGTCGGTGCGATGTTTGCACCGCTGTTTGGGCCCGTGTCATCATCACAAAGGCGCAGGGCTGGCGAGGTCTGCGTCGCGTTCGACGAGTGCGAACGGAGCGATGGGGGGATCATTGGGCGGGTATGATGGCGGGCGTCTGCCTGGGGCGGACACTGCGCGGACCACCTGCGCGGGGCCCAGCCAACTCTGCAGCCTCCTCGGTCTTCGAGCGGAGCTACGCACCAAGGAGGGTGGATGACCGCACAGTTGCCAAAATCCGTTGGACCCCCTCCTTTGCATCGTGCCGAGTCGGGCACCGAGGTCGGGGTCGATGAGATCACCGAGGGACAGGTCCTGCAGCAGGAGCGGGCCCGCAGCGCGCCACCCTTGCCCGCACCCTCGCGGCTTGGTCAGCTCTTGGCCGGGCGCTATCGCCTTGAGCGTGTGATCGCCAAAGGGGGCATGGGCCGGGTCTATCTGGCCACGCAGATGCCGCTCGAGCGGCAGGTCGCCATAAAGCTGCTCATCGCCAAGGGCTTCGACGAGGAGTTCCGAAAACGCTTCTTCCTTGAGGCCTCGACCTGCGCGCGTTTGGTGCACCGGCACATCGTCACGGTGCACGACTATGGAGAAGCCGAAAACGGCGAACTCTTCATGGCCATGGAGTACCTGGACGGCGAGCCGCTATCGAAGGTGATCAGCCGAGAGATTCGCTTGGACAGCGATCGGGCGTGTCAGATCGCCTTGCAAATCTGTCGAGCGCTGCGCACCGCGCACAAGAGCGGTATCGTGCACCGGGATCTCAAGCCTGGGAACGTGATGTTGCTGCGTGACGACGAGCAGGAGAGCGCGGACTTCGTTAAGGTTTTGGACTTTGGGCTGGTCAAGACCTTTGGGGACAACGAGCCCGCCCTCGAACCCTCGGCGGACCTGACCCGGTCGGGGACTTGGCTGGGCTCACCCCGGTACATGTCTCCTGAGCAGATCCGCTGCCAGACCGTTGATCCGCGCACGGACATCTACTCGCTCGGCATCATTATCTTTCACATGGTGGCGGGCCGCCCCCCCTTCGTGGGCGCCAATAGTGTTGAGATTCTGGAGCAGCACCTTCGAGATCCGGTCCCCAACATTCGCGACCTGGTGGGAGAGATTCACTACGCGCCGGAGCTGGAGGAGATCATCTCCAAGTGCCTGGCGAAGGACCCCGCGGAGCGCTACCAATCCATGGATGCCGTGATCGCCGACTTGAAGGCGGTCTATCGCATATCAACGGGGGTGAGTATTCACACGGAGTCCTCCCTGCCGACCTTCCACGAGCTCGGCGCCGAGGCAGACAGTGACTCTGGGGCCGCCAATATCCCGCCCCGGCCTCGGGCCGAGACGTTGTCGACTCGGCCCCCGCCTGCGCCCGCGCTCGGGCCCGCACCCGATCTGGGCCCAATCTCCGAGCCGAGCGCCACCCCCCTGCCGGTGCCGCAACCTGACTTGCCGGTCGAGGGCCCACCGAAGCCCGCCGTGAGCCCGCCGCGCCCAAGCCCGGCGCCACGGGCGGAGCCTGCGCCACGCGCGCCCGCTGCGGTCTCTCGGAGCAAGGCGCCCTGGCTGGCGCTGATGCTGGTCTTCGTGGTGCTCGCGGGCTTCTTTGTGACGCGCTGGCTGATGCACGCTGGTTCCGCAGGTCCTGGCGTCGTACTGAGCATCCGCTCACAGCCCGAGGGGGCCCAGGTGCTCAGCGCCGATGGTCAGCTCCTGGGCGTCACACCCTACGTCGTCTCCCTGCCTGCGGCGTTGCGGGGTCGAAGCGGCCACTACACTCTGCGGCACCCCGGTTATGAGGAGCGTCAGGTCGAGACCTTCTTCAACCAGGATACTGTTCTTGCGCAAGTAAAGTTGCAGCCATTGGTGCCTGAAGTCGAAGCAGAGCCACCGCCTGAACCGGCCGCATTGCCGGAGCCCAAGCCGGTGGAACGCGCGGCTCAGCCAAACCGGGTCGAGCCCCGCCCGACCACTGCCCGCTCGGCGCGCACACGGCGACCGGCCCGCGCCAAGCAGACGCGCCGTGAGTCCCAAGCAACCAAGCCTGCGCCAGCACCAAGCTCCGCCACGAAGCCACCCCAGGCCCCTGCGGAGGTGCCTACTGTGGTTGAGCCGCCTCCCGCCCGTGCCAAGACCGTAGACGCCCCAAGACGGGGCCTGTTGGTCGACGAGGGAGCCGATACTCTGGTTCGCGATACCCAGGTCCCGGTTGTGGACTGAGGGTGAGATAGGAAGACGATGAAGTACCTCAGGATCATGGCGTGGCTCGCCTTTGCGCTCGTTTTCAGCACGCCGAGCTTGGCACAGGAGCCGCAGTTCAACGCGCTCATCGAAAAGGCGATGAAGCACTATCGCGCGCGTCAGTACGCGGACGCGATCACGGACTTCGAATCGGCCTACCGCATCAATCCTCAGCCCGAGCTCATCTATAATGTGGCTCGCGCCTACGAAAAGAGCCTCAAGCGGGACGAGGCCATCGCGGCGTATGAGCGCTTCTTGAAGCTCGAGGGCACCACGGCGGACCTGAGGGCCAAGGCGCTCAATGCGCAGACCGCCTTGCGAAAAGAGAAGGCGGCTATGCAGGCCTCGCAGGACGCACAAGCGAGCGTCCAGGCCCCCGCGGTGAGCGCCGCGGCCGCGACGCCCCAACAGGGTGGGGTGAGCGTGAAGCAGGAGGTGGTGGCCAAGCCTGTGTCGCGCACGCTTGAGTGGGTCCTGATTGGCGGGGGCGGCGCTGCGGTGGCGGTCGGGGCGATCTTTGGGGTGCTGGCGCTCCAAGCCAACGCGGACTTTGACGATCGTAAGGCGGCGGGCGCGGATGTGCCCGAACTTCAGGACAAGAAGAAGCGGGCCGATAATAACGCCCTCGCGGCCGATGTGCTGATCGGGGCGGGTGCAGTGAGCGTGGTGGTGGGCACCATCATCTACTTCACGCGCGACACGGAAGAGCCTGATGTCGCCGTGGCGCCGGTGTTTGGCGCCGACTACGCCGCGATGGCGGTATCTGGCCGATTCTAGAGGCAGACCGGCTGAAAGGGCACTCCCGATGTCCCGCGACCCCTACTACGAAGTCTTCAAGCACCTGGGCGTAGCGCTCTTTGTGCAAGACGCCGAGAGCGGGCGCCTGTTGCTCGTGAACCCCAGCGCCTGTGAACTCTACGGCCTCTCGGAGGCCGAGGTGCGACAGGGCTGGCCGGGCCTCTTGGTTGACGAGCGGCAGATGCAGATCGACCCAAGTGAGGCCATCTTGCAGGCTCAGCACGGCCCTCCCGTCGCGGTCGAGTGGCCGGCGCGCCGAAAGGACGGCAGCACATTTTGGGCTTCCCTGCGCTTTCGCGCCAACAGGACGGAGGATCAGCGTCTGGTTTTGGTGGAGGCGCACGACGTCAGCACCCGTCGCAGCGCCATGCGGGCTCTCGCGGCGAGTGAGCGAGACCTCGACGAGACCCACCGCATGCTGCGGTCCATTTTGGATGCCATCCCCACCCGCGTGTTCTGGAAGGATCGCGAGTCGCGCTACCTAGGTTGCAACGAGATCTTCGCCCAGGACGCGGGTGTGCAGACGCCCCGGGATATCGTCGGGCTCGACGACTATGACCTGCCTTGGCACACGGAGGCGCCGCTGTACCAAAAGGATGACCAAGCCGTGGTGGCCGACGCCAAGGGGCGCTTGGGCTACCAGGAGCCTCAGACACGGGTAGACGCTCAAGTTGCGTGGATTCGGACTAGCAAGGTGCCGTTGGAGGACGCCCAGGGGCAGATCATGGGTGTGCTCGGCACCTATGATGACATCACAGAGCAGCGCGCCAATATGGAGGCGCTGCGTGACCGCGAAGCCGACCTGCGCATCACCCTCGACTCCATCGGAGACGGCGTGATCTCTACGGATAACGGCGGCCTGGTTCGCCGCATGAACCCCGTCGCGGAGCGGCTGACGGGTTGGAGCGAGGATCAGGCGCTCGGCCAGCCCCTCAAGGCTGTGTACCAGCTCTTCGACGCGGATAGTCGCACACCCGTGATGGACCCCATCACCCGCGCCCGTGCAGGGGGCAGCGTCGACATCACCCAAAGCATCATCCTGAGGGCACGTGACGGGCGAGAGAGGCACATCGTGGACTCTGGCTCCGAGATCCGAGACTCGGGGGCCCAGTGCCGCGGTGTGGTGGTCGCCTTCCGAGATGTCTCCGAGGCGCGGGCGCTGCAAGACCAACTGCAGCAGGCCAAGCAGATGGAGGCTGTCGGCGATCTTGCAGGCGGGGTTGCGCACGACTTCAATAACCTCTTGCAAGTGATTCTCGGCGCGGCCAGCTTCGTGCTCGAGGACATGCAGACTCAGGATCCGAACCGCGAGCTATTGCAAGACGTGCTGGATGCCGCTGAGCGGGCCTCGACGCTGACGCGACAGATGCTCATCTTCGCCCGCCGAGAGTCGCCGCGGTTGCGCAGCCTGAGCCTCAACCAAACGGTGGAGGGCGTCGTGAAGGTCATGCGGCGTGTGGCCGGCGAACTCATCGAGGTCAAGCTCGAACTGCAGGATGGCCTGCCGGAGGTTCGCGCCGATGAGCACCAGCTTGAACTGGCGCTGCTCAGCCTATGCTTGAACGCCAGGGCTGTGATGCCCCAGGGAGGTGTGGTGCGGGTGATGACCTCCCTGCAAGAGATCAACGAGTCGGAGGCTGCCCGACACCCTGGCGCAGGGCGCGGCCGCTATGTCGCGCTCGCAGTGCGGGATGAGGGCCCTGGTGTGGACCCCGAACATCTCAGCCGCCTCTTTGAGCCCTTCTTCACGGTTAACCCGGAGGGCCACGGCACTGGGCTGGGCCTCGCCTCGGTCGACGCGGTGGCTCAGGTGCATGGGGGCTTTGTTGACATGGAGACGCTGCCCGGCGCGGGCGCGCAGTTCACCTTGCACATCCCCGTAGCGGAGGGGCCGGTCACGGAGGGCGGGCGCCGTCCCATCAGTGAACCGCGGGGTGTGCGCGTGGGGCACACGAGGATTCTGCTGGCGGAGGACACGGAGCCCGTGCGCAGCCAGGCCGCGCGCGCGCTCAAGAAGGCCGGGTACATCGTGGTCGAAGCCTGCGACGGTCAGGAGGCGGAGGAACTCTTCCTCGCTGAGCCCAGCTCCTTCGATGCCGTGGTCTTGGACGTAGTGATGCCGAGAAAGGACGGGCAGGCTGTCTTTCGTACGATCAAAGAAGTGCGCCCGGAGCTGCCGGTGCTCTTCTCCAGCGCTTACGCTGTGACAGTGCTTGAGCCCGGCGCGACGGAGCAGACGCACCCGCACCTGCTTCAAAAGCCCTACGTGCCCGGAACCCTGCTCGCGAAGCTCGAGGAGCTGCTCTAGCAGCCCCCGGAGCGAAGCCGCACCTCGTTACCGTGATTAGGGGTTAACCTGCGGCCTGTTTGGGGGCTGCGGACTGCCTTCCTGTCCCACGGGTTTGCTTGCGCTCCCGAGCTTTCCACGTCAGGATCGAATTTCGTGTTGGCCTCTCCGTTCACCACTTCTTGCTGCGATTGAGTATTTGGCCAGCTCGCCATGTTACAGAGTCGAATCAAGTTTTTGGCATCAGCGGTGGCGGTGCTGCTCACTTGTTTTGCAGAGAACCCAGCGCACGCGCAGCCGGCGAAAGTCATCTTGGTGCTGCAGGTCGAGGCCAAGACTAATCGGGCAGCCCAAACGGCCATTGTTGGTCGCCTTGCTACCACAGCCGCTGAGTTCGGATACCTCGTTAAGTCGCCTGGTGGGGCTCAAGTCGTCCTAAGCCTTCATGAGCAGAGATGGGTGGTGTGCGACGAGGACCGCGGAGTTCAGTGTGGATTGCAGCTAAATGAACTACACGAGGGGAGTCTTGGTATTGCGGCCGAGCTTAACCCTCTGAGTGCAGGCTGTGATGTAAGAGTCTTCTTGATAGATCTACAGAACCTCACGGAACTGGTGAGTTACAATGTTCATACGCCCTCGATGGACGAGCTTGAACTGGCGCGAGCAGCGCAGGAGGGTGCCCGACGGCTCTTGACGAGGACTTCCGAGTTCCCAATTTGGCCGACATTCGCGGCAGGCATTGTTGCAGTTGGTTCGGGGGTAGTTGGAGCTGTCGCGTACTCACAGGCAATTGCTGCGAGTCGCTCAAGAGCCACGGCACCCGATGATCGGACGTACATCGAGGCCGACGAGAACCTCCGTGGAACCGTAAAATCAGCGAATATCAGCGCTGCGATTGGCATCAGTTCTGCGGTGGTTGCGGGTGCGCTGTTCGTGACATACTTACTGAAGGGAGATAGTTCGGCCTTGGACCGCGCTCTCCGACAGCCATCAAACGATGATTCTGCGATCCGGCCAGAACGGCTTGGCTTCGCCTTCTAGCTATGGATCGAGGGATACAGATGAAGAACTGGATGGCTCTTGGGTTGCTGGGGCCCTTGTTTTGGGTTGGATGTACGGTCGGAGAGGCCTTCGACGTTGAAGCAGCAGACAATAGCGGAATTGAGATCAAGCGCGAGGGTAAGGTGCGGGTGCTTGATATTGATGCCGATAGCTTTGTCGACGGAGTTGCCTCTGACCCGGAACTGCAGGCTGCCGTAGCTAACGCGCTTGGAACGAGGGTCTCGGCACTTGAGGACAGGGCCGACCTCACTCAAGATGGGATCTCAAACCTGGGGGATCGCGTGACGGCTCTTGAGGGCCGAGTCACCGCGCTTGAGGAGTGGCGCAACAGCGTGGAGAGTCGAATTGTTCGCCTTGAATCACCGCTAGTTGTTTCATGTCAGCTTGCTGAGGAACTTGTTTGGCCCCCGGCCGTAGGACAACCTGGGGGTGTTAGATTTCCCATTCCAGCGGTGGCCTGCACGGCCTCCCCTGCTGTCTTGCCCACTACTTATAGGCAACAAATCGGTGGCACGGACGCGTTTCTCTTCACTGCACCGCGCGCTGGATTCTACCAAATTGGTCTGTACGTAGGGATTCTCGACATCCAGAATCTGGGGGAAATAGCGGAGATTCCACATTTCAGTGCCAGCCTTTTCCTCATGCGCAGCAGTCAAGGGCAGCCCTGCCAAGGTGAACAGGTTTTTCAATGGCTCCAGTTGGGTCAGGGTGCCATGCAGCTTGGGGGTCTCCAGGTCGTGGAGGCGCAGGCTGGTGAGCGCTTTGCCGTTTGCGCCGAAGGTGGGCGTGACATTTTCAGTAAGAGATCAGCGTCGAACTACGTCAACATCTCTGTCCGCGAACTCTAACAAGGAGGCATCGAGGTTCCACGCGGTGGCTTGGTCAGCTGGATAGCCCTCGACACGAAGAATCGTGGCCATTCCGTCCTCGGCCGCAGGGCGGCAGGTGGGGCCACAAATTCGTGGCCCCACCTGCCGCCCAACTAGCGATGCAAGCAAGCTGGGCGATTGGGTAGCGGGCTGCACCGGCCATTCAATTGTGCTTTGAATACGCGGAATGGGCTGGCTGTCATCTGGGGAGCGACCAGCCAAGGCTCGAGATCGTTGTAGGATCGAGGCGGCTGCAGCATTGCGATGCAGCAGCTCACGTAGCCGGATATCGGTGTTGTGGGTGGCGTGGACGCTCGCATACCCCAGATAGGTGATCCCAAATCCATCCCGCGACCAATTCCTGTCGGACGTTTCTCGCTATACTATTCCGCGCTAGACGGTCGTGGCACCGAATGTGCAAAGTGAATTATCGATGAGTTCGCCGGATTCACCACCAGGGGCACCTGCAAAACCGGCCCGATTTGTCGATCCTCTGGTGGGAGCCGTGATTGATGGGCGCTACCGCCTGGAGTCCCCGGTTGGGCAGGGCGGAATGGGCCAGGTGTATGCCGCGACCCAGCTCGGCCTGAACCGCCGAGTGGCGATCAAAGTACTCCACCGCGACTTCTCAGCCAACGAGGATCTCCGCGCCCGCTTCAAACGTGAAGCCATGGCTTTGGCTGCGCTGAACCACGACAACATTCTGCACGCCTACGACCACGGTCTAACCGAGGATGGTCGGGCGTACCTCGTGACGGAGCTGCTCGACGGCCAGCCCCTCAATCGGCTGATTGCCGCACATCCTGAGCGGCGTCTGCCCCTCGCGCCGGTCGTCGCCATCCTCCGACAGATCGCGACCGCCCTTGAGGCCGTGCACAGCTCTGTCGTGCACCGTGACCTCAAACCGCACAACGTCATTGTCCTCCATGAACCCGGCGGAGTGAAAGTTAAGTTGCTTGACTTCGGCATCGTTAGGCCAACGCAGGGTAGTGACCTCACAGCGGCTGGTGTCATCGGGACGCCGGCGTACATGTCGCCTGAGCAGGTCCAGCAGGAGCCGACGATAGACGCGCGGTCCGACCTCTACAGCCTCGGGGTGATGGCGTTTGAGCTCATCACCGGGCGCCCGCCTTTTCAATCGGAACGGCAAATTGAGATCCTTACATCGCACATACTCAAGCCCGCCCCACGCATCGATACAGTGGTCGACGCGAGCGATATCCCGATGGAACTCATCGACCTGGTCGAACAGCTTTTGACCAAGGATCGTGACGCACGTCCGCAGACGGCTCAGGAGGTCAGAACGCGTATCGTGGCGATGGAGGCCCGCCTCAGCGGACCGCCGACGCTTCCTTTGCTTGCCAAGGCGGATGTGGAGGCGCTGCGTGACACCCCCATCCCGCCAGCGCCGTCTCAGAGTCCGCGATTGGGCGCGACGCCGCTGCAGACAGGACCGGGCGCCTTTCTGGCCGAGCCTTCGGTGGCGAAGATTCCGTTGCCGCGGTGGGCGCTGCTCGCCGGCTTGTTCTGCGTTGTTGGAGCAGCCGCGATCGTGGCGCAACAGAGGCGTGACGGTGGTGTGGAGCCGGCCTCGCTGGTCGGCGAAAAGCCATCAATACCAGCACTTGGAGCAGCCCCGTCGGGCGCGCCGGTGAGGCTTCCCGTTGTAGAACAGGTCGAGGTGCCCGCAGAGAGCGCGATTCATGGGCCAGCTGTGCCGATCGAAGCGCGGTTGGCTGCCGACTCGGTCACTTCCCGACCGGCGGCGATAAGCGAGGCCCGGCGTACCCCTAAAAGGCCGACGCGAACACCCACGCACGCCAGGTCGCCGGCTATGAAGAAACGTGCTGGACCAAAGCCTCTCCCTACGGGCTTGGCACCCAGATCTGCTGCACCTGTCCCAGCACCTAGCCCTGACGTCCTTCCGCGACGCAGTGTGGGTAAGGTCGTGGTGACTGCGGTGACCCCCACGGGAAAGCAGCCACGGATCGAGGTTCTGCTGGGCGGCAAGTCACTCGGGCGAGGTGCGAGGGTAGAAGCTGCGCTGGAGCCTGGTGACTACGACCTGACTATTCGCCGGATAGGGGCTGTGGGAGGGCGATCTCGAAGCGTGCGCATTGAGGCAGGCAAAACGAAACCGGCGAAAGTGCTGTTGGACTAGACTCCGATGCAGACGCTCAAACTACTTCCACTCATCATGTGCCTTTGCCTTCCACGATTTGCCCGCGCGGATGATGGTCAGGCTGAGAACCACCTTGTTGATGCGGCCATCGCGTATGGGCACCGTGAATGGGATGCAGCCCTGGCTGCGCTTCGAAGAGCACGAGCCGAGGTCAAAAGCGCGCGGCTGTCCGCACGCATCGAGCGACAGGCGGGTCTCGTCCTCGTAGAAGTGGATGAGCCCGTCGCAGCGCTTAAGGCGTTTCGACGCGCCCTCCACCTCGACCCGAAGCTCGAACTTGACAGCACGCGATACGGCCCGGGGGTTCGATCGCTCTTCGCTTGTGCGCAGGACCTCGATCCCAAAGACCCGCCTGTCGTCGCGCTGCAGGGAGGCGGCCCCAATTCCGGCTGGAGTTGTCCGAAACCAGAACGAGCTATTGTTGGTGCTGGCGGCCCGCCTAGCGAGATCCCTAACACGGTATTGACCGCCCCGAACACCCGGACGTCCGCGGACACTATGAGGACGACCTCGGACACTCGGACGTCTGCGGACACTGCGCGGAGCACCAGCCCGGTCTTGAGTCAATCGTCGACCATTGCGCCGAGTCTGTCCGCCGAACCAGCACCTCCGTCCCCTGCGCCCCAGGCCGGAGGGCTAGGCGCGATGGGGGGAATGGGCATTGGGTTGCTTGTGGGGGGGCTTGTGGCCGGAGGCGGCGTATACGCTTGGCAACGCATCGAAGCTAACCAGAGTGCAGGCAAGGTTACCGAAATCCGAGGGATAATCGAGAATATAGATGACTACGAGGGTGACACTTTGGAGCTCGTTCGTCGCTTCAACAATGCTGAGTCGGCTCGCGCCAATCACGAGCTGATCGCCAACATAGCACTGGGAGTAGGCAGCGGACTCGCAGCCCTCGGAGCCGCTCTGCTGCTCATTGACCTAATGAGCGATACGCCGACCGACCCAGACATTTCCTATTGCCCCAGAATCATGCTTGGCCCGGGCTTTGCTTCGGTCCAACTCCAATTCTGAGCCTGGAGATCTCCAACATGTCGAAACAGCACCTAGCCATCCTGCAACTCCTCCTTCTACCCGCGCTGACCGCTGCCTGCAGTGGTTCCGAGACCATCGAGTGCGTCGCTGACGACAACTGCGGCTCAGGCTACATTTGCGTAGAGTTGGCGTGTGTCCAGGGCGCTCGCGATGCGGGTGCGACGCCAGATTCCGGCTTCTTGCCGGATGCAAGCCACTCAGACGCCGCGGCCGAGGTTGATGCCGGGCCTCAATCCGACGGGGCCATCGAGCCAGATTCGGGAGCCAACATGGACGCCGCCGTCCCGCTAGACGCCGCTGTTGATCCTGATTCGGGCGTAGACCCAGACGCCGGGATGCCGCCCGACGGGGGCCATGAACCCGATGCAGGGACGCCCCCCGACGGTGGCACCCAGCCTGACTCGGGTCCGCCCCGTGACGCGGGCACCACGCCAGACTCTGGTCCAGCGCCGCTGGCCCAAGACGACACCTTTGGTGCGGTGGACGAGGAGTCGACAACCCAACTTGACGTACTTGCGAATGATACGCCGGCGGGCCTCGCGATTTCCTCCGTCGGAGGCCCTACTCTGGGCACAGCCAGCATCAATGGCGCCCAGGTTGAGTTCTTTGCTGGCTGTGCAGCTGGGGCGGATTCCTTTTCCTATGAGGTGAGGGACAGCGCGATGCGCACCGCTACGGCCCAGGTCGACTTGTCAGTGCAGGATAACTTGCCTCCCGAAGGTATCAGCGCAGTGACTGCCATTCTTGGCTCGACAGTCGATACCGTCCAGCTCACGTTCACCGCGCCAGGCGAGAACGGGCCCGGTTCGAGCTGCCCGGTCACCAGCTACCAGGTCCGACTTGCGGACAACCCCCAGATGACGGGCGCCGTGACCATTTCCGTGCCGGCGGTGGCTGCGGCGGGCGTTCAGGAGATCTTGGACCTCAACGCTACCTGGGGTCAGGCGCACTTCGTTCAGGTCGCCGGCGTGGACGATGCCGGGCTGGTTGGGGCCGAACTGCTCATGCCAGCGTCGGTCGATCTAGTGCGCACCGCGTCACTTGTGCCCAGCGCTGCGACCTATGACTTCGGGCCCGTGGTTGAACAGGCCAATGCTAGTCAGACCTGGACGGTCCAGAACACGTCCTCCTTGATGCCCATCGAGATCACCTCCGTGAGCCTGGCGGGAGACACGGACTTCGGATTCAATCCCGTCCTCCCGACCGGCGTCATTAACCTCAGCCAGGGTCAGAGCCGCAGTATAACGGTTCGTTACAGCCCCGCGGTGCCCGGCGCGGACGCCGCAACGCTCAGCGTCACCACCAATGC
>Ga0193954_1000528_pt1 | contig 22153 bp, 15 predicted proteins | sample BB_5_MG_FD_140340 | JGI IMG/M metagenome (GOLD analysis project Ga0193954, IMG submission 140340) | Microbial mat bacterial communities from the Broadkill River, Lewes, Delaware, United States - BB_5_MG | ecosystem: Environmental > Aquatic > Freshwater > River > Microbial mats | place: USA...
GGATAGCTTGGCCGACGGAGCTGGGTTTGTCGCGTAGCCGGTCCGGCGGCAGGTAGCAGACTCGGGTACACTCAGTCAGGCCGTACATCTTGTACAGCCGCGCATTGGGGAAGATCGCCTGAATCGGGGCCACCGAAGTCCAGGGCAGCGCTGCGGCCGCGTTAGTGAGCACCTGCATACTCGGCAATACGATGGGCTTCTTGGCGCTCAAGCGCACGAGGGTCTGATAGATGGTCGGTACGCCGGCGAAGACGTGAGGCTGCTCCTCTCGCAGCCGCTGCACCACCTGCCCGGGATAAGAAAAGCCCTTTTCAAGGACGAGGCAGGCGCCCACCGCTACCGAAGCGAGCAGCTGATATAGCCCGTAGGTAAAAGACAGCGGCAGCACACTGAAGACCTTCTGTTCGGCGCACAGTTCTAAGTACTGTACGATGCTACCCGCCGTGAAGACCATGGCCTGGTGGGTCATCATGACGCCCTTCGGCTCTCCGGTGCTTCCTGATGTATAGATCAGCGACGCGAGGTCCAACGGGATACTGGGCGGCGCCACGACGCCGGCGCTACTCTTGTCCAGACGGGTCTGCAGGTCATGGGGCGCTGCTTTAGCGCCGCCCCAGACCCAGTGCTTCACATCCAGGCCCTGCCTCGCCGGCTCGAAGACCCGGGCCAGAGAGGCGTTGGTGAGCAGGAGCTTGGCCCCGCTATCGACCAGCACCGCTCTCAGCCGCTCGGCCTTCAGTTGGTGGTGGCTGCAAATGAATACCCCGCCCGCCAGACTAATACCGAAGAGCGCGGCCGCGCCCATGAAGCCATTGGGCATAAATACACAGACCCGATCCCCGGGCTGCAGCCCCTCTTCCCGCAGCATATGACTGAGCCGCGCCGCAGTATCGAGCAGCTCAGCATAGGTATGGGTGCGACCATCGGCGACGATGGCCGGCTCGTGAGAGCGCTCCCGCGCCGAGCCCAACAATAGTTCGAAGAGCATGCGCGCCGGAGTGCTCATCCTCGCTCCTCAGTCCGCCTCGATGGCGATGGGCGCCATGTGCAACCAGCGAGTCGCGGCTCGCTTGCGGGTAATTATGGAGAAGACCTTCATCACCTGCGACTCCGGCAGCCCAATGACCTCTGCCACCTCGGCCGCGGAGTGGTCGTGATCCAATGCATACAGACAGACGTCCATCTGCGGGTACGGAAGCGAGAAGTAGAACTCCTCCTGGCTTTGGGGCATCGAGAAGGTATCCGTCGTCGGGGGTCGGGAGCAGATCGACTTGGGCACTCCCATGTACTCGGCGAGCTGATAGACCTGGGTCTTGTACAGCTTGCAGATGGGTTTGACGTCCGCGAGACCGTCCCCGCCCTTCACAAAGAAGCCCTGATCATACTCCAGGAGGTTGGGTGTTCCCGCCACCGCGAAGCCCATACGGTCCGCATGAAAGTACTCGAGCATCTTGCGGGTCCGCTGCTTGAAGTTACTGGCGGCCACGATGGTCGCGTAGGCCCGAGCCGTGGGGCGCACGGTGCGCGGCGCCTCCCCCGGCGCCTGCACAACAACATTGGTGATCTGGTAGCCGCCGCGCTCCCCAAGCGCCAGTTTGCAGGCCCAGCCCTCGCCAAACTCCGGCACCAACTCCCGGATGGCGTCGTCTCGGCGGCGATAACACTCCGCCGCGTCCAAGATAGGTGAAATATTCTCTACGATCAGCTCTACACCCGCGGCCTGAGTCAACTCGCGGGCAAGCTCCAGCGAGTCTGGGGAAGACTCACGTTCGGGCATGGCCAGCGCGACCACGTTCTTCGGGCCCATGGCGCGCACGCCCAGCATCATGACCAGGGCACTATCGATACCCCCGGAGACACCAAGTGATACGCCCCGCTTTCCGAGGGTTTGGCCAACCTCGAAGCGCAGTCGGGCTGTGAGGCGCTGCGCAACGGCCTCCGCATCAAGGTGCAGGATATCTGCCGATAGTTTGGGGATCATGCCGCGGTCTCTTTCTGCTTCTGCTCAAGAAAGCGCACAATGCGATCGATGGAGTCGAAGTTCTCGGGCACCAGCTCATCGTCGCCGACCTCAACATCAAAGGTCTCCTCTACGTAGGCAACCAAGGCGAGCACCCCGGTGGAGTCTACGCGCCCTGTGTCCATTAGGGAGTCTGCGTCCTTGAGCGCAGCCTCGCTCCCGTGAAGGATGAAGTTCTCCTCTACAAATGTGCGCACCTGATCTCGAATACTCATGGCTGCATCTTGTCATGCACCATGTGGGCCGGGACCTGCGTTCTGCAGACACAGGCGAGGTTCCCTGCGTCATCGGCTCGGTACGATACGTATCCTTATCGTCTGCCCTAGATGGGGCTCCCGGGCGGTAACCTAGCGCCCCGTGTACGTCACCGAACCCACCCACTCTAGCCCGGTAGGGACCCGGCTTTCGTCGGGCCACTACCGTGCTAGCAGACATGCCCGGCTCTGCGGGTCCTGCAGTGATACCTCAGGTAAATATGACAATAAGTATCAATCATAGTGGAGAGCCCGTGGCATCGCTCAGCGCGACGTCGAGCCGCAGCGCTCATCTCGACGCGGAGCCCCGGGTTTTCTAGGAGTCTGCAGAGTCCCTGCGCGAGCGCGTCGGTGTCCCCAACCTCGAACAGCGCGCCGGTGTCAGGTGCGACGAGTTCAGGGTTGCCACCGACCCGGGATGCCAGCACGGGCAGACCGCAGGCCATCGCCTCGATAATAGCGTTGCAGGCCCCCTCAAAGGCGGAGGTGCATACATAGGCATCCAATGCTGGCAGCACCCGGTGCACCTCATCGGTGTGGCCCAGGTGGTGAACCCGGGCCCGCATGCCCGGGTCAATGATGTCGTGTACCAGGCCCTCCGCACCATCAAATCCGATGAGCACGAGCTGCGCCTCTGCGTAGCGCTGCAACACGTGTTGACCCGCTCGGAGGAAGTCCTGAAGGCGCTTCACCGGTCGGTGCACCCCGCTGATGCCCACCATGAAGGCGTCCTGGGGCCAACTGAGCGCGTGGCGGCAGGCGCCCCGATCCGCAGGATGAAAGCGCTGCACATCGATGCCGGTGCGCACGACGTGCACACGATCGGAGCCCACCGCGAACTCTCGCTCAAGGCGGGCGCCGAGATCCTCACAGACCGTAGTGAAGCCATTGATGCCCAGGCCTAGGGCGCGCATGGCAAGGCGCCGTTTGGGTGAGGGCGCCTGGGGACCATCCCGTCCGCCCAGCCCATACAGCACAGTGGGCACCCGGGCGAGGCGAGCCGCCGCGACGCCGTAGATACTGGCCGACCAATTGTGCACGTGCACCACGTCGGCGCGGAACTTGGCCAAAAAGCGCGCACACCGCAGGATGGATTGCAGGTGGAGCCCGGGCGGGTGCGGCGGCAGGGCACACATGGTCACGTCGGGGCCGGCACTTTCAACGAGAGAGGGTCTCAGGGGCGCAAACCCGACCCATGCCAGCTCAAAACGATCTCGATCCAACCCGCGAAGCAGGCGCGCAGTGCGGTGCTCTATGCCTCCGCCTAACAGGCTGGGCGTGACCTGAGCGAGGCGGATCTTTCGAGCGGCCACGGCTCAAAAGTCGCGATCCGCGTCCGCATCGGTCACGAACCAGTTATCGGGGTCAGACATCCAAGACGCACGCAGCGGCACCTCCGGTTTCGCCTTAAACAGAAAACGCGTGATCGCGGGCCCCCGCAGAAAGCCCAAACCCCTCAGAGCTCGCTCCGCCGCCTTGTCGAAGCCCTCATAGAAGACCGCCGCGACCTGCTGCTCGTGAAGCTGCTGCACCACCTCCGCGAAGAGCGGCGCGACCCACTTGAGGGGGCTGAGGTGGTCCACAATGCGGCCGACTGTCTGGCCATGCCACTGATCGTGCCGCGTCACAATATAACCTAGCAAGTGGCCTTGCCGGACGAGATAGTAGCGCTGATATCGGCCCGCGTCCTTCACCTGGTCGAAGCGCCATCGCAGCGTCTCAAAGTCGCGACGGGCCAGCAGGCAATAGTCTGATTTGGCCTCCCGCCAAAGGCCGTCTACGCAGACGTCAAACCGCTCCACGGGCTCTAGGTGCGCGCCGCTCACGGTCTCTAGCACCTGGCTGAGGGCCCATGCTGAACCCCCAGCCGCCATGCCTGGACCAAGGCGGGCCAAGTCTTGCAGCCACCGCGGCGACCCTCGGCCGGCCAGGATTCGCGCTGGGTCTAGGGGGCGCACAAAGAAGGGCAACTTGCCCATATCTACCCAGTCCGCGGTGACGAAGGCCTGGTAGGCAGGCTCTGAGACGCCCAAGGCGAGCGCGATATCGCAGCTGTCATTCTGGGCGTCGCACAGGGCGGGCCCCACGCCGCGCATGCGCCAAGCCTCGGCGACCATCAGATCCACGGCCCAAGAGGCCGAAAAGCTATGCCCCGCCGCCTCCAACGGAAATGGGATGCCACCCTGCTGACCCACCACTTCGCCCTCGCGCTCCATGAGCCAAAGGGAAGGTCCATCGGGATCCCGATGGGGGTTCTTAGAAAACAGCCATTCGAAGTAGGCCGGCTCGAGCTGCCGCGCACTCGGCCCGAACATCTCGCGCTGAAATGACTGCAGGGCCGCGGCATCCTGCGCTTCGTAGCGCCGCACCTGTCTCCGTAGCCGGTCAGCGTAGGTCATGGCTTCCTCCGTGTGTATCGACGCGATCTACCAGCACCACACAAGGAACGGCCTCGAGCCTCTGCTGGGCTGCCTTGAGGCGAGCAGGCCACTGCTGGCCGAAGCTATTCGCCAATAGCTGCAGCGAAAGCACCGCCATTAGGGCCATCTCTTCCCGGGCGCTTGTCATCTTGCCGTCCTGAGCCAGGGCCTTACTTTGCAGACGCCGGGCCAACTCGGGCTCGACGAGACCTGTCTCGAGCAGTCCCCGGGAAGACAACATGTCTTGCACGTACTCGGGCGCCCTCGCCCCAAAGAAGGGTGCGCTCACCGGCGCTCGATAGGGTTGTTTGGGGCGATCGAATATCTCAGGTGGCAGGCTACGCGCTGCCACCTTGCGTAGGACCAGCTTGTCACGAAGGCCCTGCAGTTTGACTCGGTCCGGCAGGGCGCAGGCGAGTTGAATGACCTGAGGATCTAAGAATGGGTAGCGGACCTCCACGCCATGTGCCATCGCGACGCGGTCCCCCTGGCAGGCCAGGAGATAGGTGCTCATGAAGGTCTCGATCTCCAGAAACTGGGCCCGGGCCAGGGCACTCCAGCCCTCAAAGCCATTCGGCAATCTGTCCTGCGTTTCTGCGTCGAGGTCCGCGATAGACCCCTCGCTGCGCCACGCGGGGGCCAAGAAGGGCAGGATGGCCTGGGCATTCCTCCAGCGTAGCCGGTGGGAGTAAAGCGGGTCGTCGAGATCCATCATGCCCCGCTTGAAGAAGGCCCTCCACATCGCGCCACCCCGCCCCCTTGCGACGTAGGGATACAGCCTGCCCAGCAAGGCGGGCCGTGCCGTTGATGCTGGCTGGCGGGCCCAGAACCGACGAATTCGGTCCTCCTTGAAGATATTGTAGCCCGCGAAGAGTTCGTCGGCGCCCTCCCCCGTCAGGACCACACGCCGAGCCGAGGACTGCACCAGACCCGATAGCAAGTACAAGGGGACCGGCGCTGTGCGCAGCAGCGGGGTCTCCGCGTGCCAAATAACCTCCGGCAGGTGTTCGGCGATCTCGCCGTCATCGCACAGCACCTCGTGATGCTCAGTGCCCAGACGCGCGCTCATGAGCCTTTGGTACTCGGTCTCGTCAAAACCCGGATCTGCGAAGCGTACCGCGAAGGTCTCGAGATGATCTCCGCTCACGCCACGGACAAGTTGCCCGATCACAGATGAGTCTAGGCCCCCGCTCAGGTAGGCGCCGACGGGCACATCCGCCCGCAGTCGTAGGCGTACGGCCTGCGACAAGGCGTCTTGCAGTCTATCCGCCGCCTCGGCGGTGGAGATGTCTGCCAGGCTGGGGTCCGGCTCAAAGGATGCGCGCCAGTAGCTTTGAGCGTGGCTGCCTAGCGTGCGATCAAATCTCAGCGCGGTGCCGGGCGGCACGCTATGAATCCCTTCAAAGACCGTCCTGGGGGCGCGTACCGACCAGCGCGACAGTGCTTCCTGCAGGCCGGCGGCAGCAAAGCGTGGGCTATGGGCACCACTGGCGAAAATCGCCTTGGCCTCGGAGGCGAAGCAGAGCTGGCCGCCCTGCAAGCTATAATGCAGCGGCAGGATGCCCAAAGGGTCCCGGACCAGCCACAGATCTTCCCGAGCTCGATCCCAAAGCGCGAAGGCGAATTGCCCATTGAAGCGGGACCACGCCTGGGTGCCCCACTCCTCGAAGGCGTGCACCACGACCTCGGAGTCCGTCTGGGTCTTGAAGACGTGCCCGCGCGCTATGAGGGTGGTCCTCAGCTCCACATAGTTGAAGATCTCGCCATTGAAGGTCAGCCAGATCGTGCCGTCCTCATTGCACAGGGGCTGAAACCCGCCCTCGAGGTCGATGATGCTCAGGCGGGTATGCACCAGGGCCACGTCCGGGTCGCGGTACAGGCCATACCCGTCCGGCCCCCGGTGCAGCAGCATCGAGGCCATCGCGCGAAGGCTCTGCAGAGAGCTGGCTACCCCTGACGGGCCGCGTCGGATCCCAGCGATGCCACACATGCCGTCGAGCATCCGTGCAGCCCACATGCCACCACAGACGCCCAGATATTCCCCCGGCCAAGGTCACGGGGCTGAAACATGTGGGTCCGCTGCGGACCGGAGCGTTACCCGACTACAACTCGTCGTCGCTGTAGCGGCGCACGATGTCCAAGATCTCCGCGCCGAAGCGTTCCACCTTCGCGGGCCCCAGGCCGGGGATCTTCAGCAGCGCATCCAGGGAGTCGGGCCGAGTCTTGTCGATCGCCAGCAGGGCCTTACGCTGCATGACCATGTACGGCTTCCACTTCAGCTTTCGCGCGGTGCGCTTTCGATAGTCGTCCAGCCTGCGTGCAATCAGGCCTGCGCCCCCACGTCGGGTGCGAGCAGGCGACTTGTCGGGTGAAGAAGTGGACTCCACCTTCGCACGCACGGGCTTTCCTGCGATCCACACCGTGGGATACTTGCGGCCGGTGCGCATGAGCACACCTGTTGACAAAAGCCCATCGATCGCGGCGACGACCGAGGCCTCATCATAGGCCTTGAGGCTGCCGTACTCAGGCAGCGTGAGCAGCCCGCCGCGCGCCAGTGACTTAGCGCGACCTCCGCGCAGCGCCCGAGCCAGGTTGAGCCGACCCACCGGGCGCCTCAGCCTGTCGACGGCCTGAACGATCAGCTGAGTATGCTCCGCGTCCAGAGATTGAACTTCGACCTTCGGCGCCGGCTGCTCCAGGGCCATGCTCACACCGGCTGCATCCTCACAGACATCACAGCGTTGGCAATCTGGGTTGTCATCCACCTCAACGAAGTGCTCGACCAGCAGGCGTTGGCGGCACTGCACTTCGTGCGCATAACGCTCCACCGCCGCGAGAGCCTGGTGCTTTCTTTGGGCCATCAGCTCACTCTGGTTGCCGCCGTCCAGGCGGCGTTGAGTGACCATGTCGGCGGAGGAGAAGAACATCACACAGCGTGCGGGCGCACCGTCCCGGCCCGCGCGGCCCGCCTCCTGGTAGTAGGCTTCGAGGCTGCCTGGGGCCTGAAAGTGCACAATGAGCCGCACATCAGGCAGGTCGATGCCCATGCCAAAGGCGTTGGTCGCCACCAAGATCCGGGTGCGCCGGGTCTCGAAGGCGCGGTGGGCTCGCTCTCTGGCCAGCTGAGTACGGCCAGCGTGATAATAGCCCACCGGCAGCCCCGTCTCTCTTAGGGCCTTGGCCACCGTCTCGGTCTTCTTGCGAGTGCTGCAATAGACGATGGCGCGGCCTTCACTTCGGGCCGCCCGCAGGCCGAGCTTGTCGACTTCCTCGACGAGCGCCTTGATCCGAGCCACCTGAGTACGGTCATGCCGAACCGAGAAGCTGAGATTGGGTCGACGAAAGTCACCTTGCACAATCGCCGGCTTTGTCATGCCCAGCCGTTGCGCGATCTCGGAGAGCACCTGCCGGGTCGCCGTGGCCGTCAAAGCCATGACCGGCGCATGCACGATCTCCCTCAGCTCACCGAGCTGAAGGTACTCGGGTCGAAAGTCATGGCCCCACTGACTCACACAGTGGGCCTCATCAATCGCGAGCATCGAGATCTGGCAGTCCTCAAGCAGGCGCCGAAACCCTGGGGTCGCGGCCCGCTCCGGGGAGGCGTAGACCAGATCATAGTCGCCATCGCGAAGGCCCTGGCTAATGCGGCGGTTGGCCTGCGCGTCCTGGTGGCTGTTGAGCGCCTCAGCCGCGATGCCCCGCGCTTGAAGGGCGCCCACCTGATCGTGCATCAGCGCGATCAGCGGAGAGATCACAACGGCCGTTCCGCGCCCCTGCCGGCCCCTCAGCACCGCGGGCACCTGATAACAGAGCGATTTGCCGGAGCCGGTGGGCAGCAGCACCACAGCATCACGGCCTGACAGGTTGGCCTGCACCGCCTCCGCCTGCCCGGCGCGAAACGCGGGGTACTCAAAGACCTCCTGCAACACGGCGGTGGCTTCGGCCTGGATTTGTGCCGCGCTGCTCATCGCACTGCCCATCGCAACGTGTATGCGTGACGCATCGAGGACACCTCGGCAAGTAGAACCTTGAAACTAGGGGCTCTGCGGGAGACCCTGTGAAGTAGGCCCCTGATGCGTACCCCATTGCTGTCTATGCTCGCTGGGCTGCTTGCCATCGGCTGCAGCGGTTCCGAGCTGCGAACCATCGATCTCAACGCGGCGAGCGGGGTCATCGTCTTAGTGGTGCTCGACAGCAACGGCGCGCCAGTGCGCGCCCTGCCCCCCTTCGGTCTTGAGCGGGGCCGGCTGACTTTCGGTGAAGCGCCTCGTTTGGCCCTTCAAGGCAATGAGGCCTCAACGGTGCGGCTTCAGATCGATCCCGCAGCCTTGAAACAGACCTTGCCCCGCTTGGACCTGACCCGGCTCAGCCTGTGGCAGGTCTCGGTTGAGCCGCCCCCCAGCGAGCCGATCTATGATCCCAGAGTACGGGCGGACGGTGTGCACACCACGCTGTCCTTGCCCAGCGAAGGCCTACAGATTTTCGACGAGCAAGGCCAGCCGGTGCAACGCGAGACCCTAGATGCGCAACTTTCGTTGCAGTTATGGTTGGACCCCCAGGGCTGCGCGGAGCCTGGACGTACGGGCCTCACCGCCTACGGGGCCTCACAGCAGCCGTTCGCCGAGGCGCTGCTGGGCACGCGCTACGCTGGCGTCCTCGCGATCGCGCCGATCGACCCCACCCACGTCCTCATCTCAGGCGGTGGTGTCGGTGTGCTGACCCGCAACCAGCCTTTCATCGCAGACGCGCAGCACTGGCTATCGCCTGAGGACCTCAAGGCCCTAGGTTTCGATGGGGCGCGGGTGAGCGATATCTCCCTGGGTCCGGACAGCGCCAGCCCAAGGCAGGCCTATATCGCGGTCCAGCACACCCAAGGCGGCGCCCTGCTGGAGCTATCGGTGCAGAGCGACCGCCTAAGTTACGTACGCACCGCCACCATCACCGACGTGCCGCTATATCGGGTGGACCGCAAGGATGACGGGCAGATCGCTGCGCTGGGAGATCAGGGGCTTGTGCTATTGATGGCCGCGGAAGGCGGCCCGCTTCGCAGGCTATCCTTGCCTGGCCTGGCCTACACCGGAGCGTCAAAGACTCACCTATCGTGGACGGGCAGCGCAGAAGAGCCGCTCGTCGCCAATAGCGAGACGTCTATGCACGGCCTGGACGCCACCCAGACCACCTGGTCCACCTCCAACTTCAACTCCCTGGGTTTCGGAGTGCGCTTTCGGGGCATGGCGCGCCGCGGGGACGAGATCTGGGTGGCCTCAAACGCCAACACCCTCTTTCGACGCACGCAACCGCAGGTCTACGAGCTCATCAATCCGCGCCCTAGCCCGGGGGCCGGCGCCTGCGGCACAGCGGACACCTCCGCCTTCCCGAGTATCTTTCGCCATATTGATGTGGTCGCCGCCGACGCTCAGTCGATCTTCATCGCCTATGACAACTGCGCTATCCCTCTAAGGCTGCGCGCCGATGACCTGTGCGCCTCAACCATAGATCTCGCCGCAAGTGGGGTTGCCGTGGTAGATTGGTCCTATACAAGCGCCGAGACCTATCAGGGCTCGGTACTATTCGGCACCAGCTTCGGAGACCTGTGGATAAGCGAAGTTATCGAATAATAAAGGTCGAAAGCACGGGCCGATGGTCCGAAATATTGGGCACATAGCCCGCATAGTCCTGTTCAGCGTATACAACCCTGGTACGCCCCGGGCCGTACTCATCCAGGGCATCACTGGTAATCATGATGTGATCAATGAGACCGGAGAAAGGGATGTACGATGAGTCACCCGCCTGAGACAGAGGCGTGGTCAAGAAACGATAGCGCTCAGGAGCCAAGAGGAAGGGCAAAAAGACGTTCTCATCCGGTACGTCATCAAGTTTATCATTCCAGTCCCCAACTATGACGAAGTCCTGCTCTCCGCCGCCTGCCTGCCGGGTGCGGATCCAAGTATCGAGCCGCGCGCAGGCTCGTGTGCGCCTTGAGCGGCTGCGCTCATCCCCCAGCGCCTTGAGGTGCACCACCAGCAACTCGAAGTCGAAGGCAACCCGTCCTTCATCGTCGAGGGCCTCAACGCGAGCCCACAGAGGCGGGCGCGGAAAAGCGAAACCATCGTCCGTAAAGATCGGCCCAGACTCCAAGATGCGGATCCGGTCCGGTCGGTAGAGCAGGCCCACGGCCAAGAAGTCATAGGGCTCGCGGACCCGCAGGCCCTGCCAGTCCGCGAGGTTGTGATCCAGCTGCACAAAAGCCTGGGGATCAATGATCTCCTGAATCCCGACCAGGTCGGCGTCGAGGGTCTCAAGCACCTCACCTACGGCCCGCACGGTGGTGGCCGTCTTCGGGAATTGCTCAATATTCCAGGTGCCCAAGGTGAGCGTAACGGTGCCACTTCGCGCCCAACCTGCATCCACCGACCCGGCGTCGGGGGCGCCTGCATCGCTGGGCGTCGGGGGCAGCACAGCACCGCCGCAAGCCACGGTGGCCAGCGAGCATAGAGAGACCAGCGGGGCCGCGCGCCACATCGGGCAGTGTGATCTCGCGAGGGTCATGGCAAAGCAATAGGGTGTCAGGCTGCGGTGTCAGGGCCTGCCATAGGCGGCTGACAGTCAGGACGAGTCCTGCCGCACAAGTCCTTGAAATGACTTAATGAGGCTTGTGGCACGCGCCATGCTTTTGTTGAGGGGCGTGCCTGCCACCTACCCCACAACGATCACTGTGTCCCAAAACGGGGACACCACCTGGCCGCGCGACATCTTTCGAATCGTGCTCTCGGTGCTCTTTCCGCCGCTCGGAGTCTTCTTGAAGGTGCGCTTCACGGCCCACTTCTTCATCAGCCTGCTGCTCACCCTCATGGCCTATCTGCCGGGCCTGGTGCACGCGGTCTGGGTGCTGAGCAAGCGCCCCGAAGAGCTGTGGCCTCAGCGCTACTGAACAATGACTTCCACAGAGGTCCTGGATATGAACGTATCGTATACGGAGTCGGCCGCGGTGTTACCCCCCCATTCTGAGCACGAAGCGCAGCGCTGGTCGCGCCGACGTCATCGTCGGCGATGGTGGCGCGGGCCAGATGAGCCGCCCAAGACACGCGAGCAGATCGCCTATGAAGAGGCGCGCCGCGCCGCCAACCGCAGGGTAGGTTTCTTTAGCCACGCGATCGCCTTCACCATGGTGAACCTCTTCTTGCTGGTGACCGCCGGTTTCAGCCCCACGATCGTCGTGGCCCTCGCTTGGGGCATCGGCCTAGCCTCCCACGCCTACTCCGCCATGCTCGCTCCAAACCTGCGCAAGAAGTGGATAGAGCAGGAGTACCAGCTGAGGTTGGGCCCCGGCACGGAGGTCGCGCGCCGGCAGATCGAAGGGCGCCACAGCAAGAACCTGGAGGCCCTCTCCGCCTCCTTGGCGCATGAGATCCGCAGCCCGATCACCGCCGCCAAGAGCCTGGTGCAGCAGATGGGTGAAGACCCCGCCGCGAATGAGAACGTCGAGTACGCCAAGGTCGCGCTGGAGGAGTTAGACCGAGTGGAGCGCTCCATCGCGCACCTGCTGCGCTACGCCAGGGAAGAGGATGTGCAACCTGAGTTGATGGTCCTGTCGGACGTGAGCAGCTCAGCGATTGAGACCTTCTCCGAGCGCATAGAGCGCGGCCGCATTGATGTAGAGCAGGCCATAGATGACGGCACCGAGATGCACGGAGATCCCGATAAGCTGCGTCGCGTCGTCATCAACCTGGTGGGCAATGCCATCGACGAGCTCGAGGGCCACGCCATCGACAAGCCACGGATCACACTCACGGGCGGCCGTAACCTCGCCGGCACCGAGGTGTGGATGAAGATCAGAGACAATGGTCCCGGCATCGATGCTGAGCGGCTCGGCAAGATCTTTAGCCCTTTCCATACTTCCAAAGAGGGCGGCACCGGCCTGGGCCTCGCCATCACCAAGAAGCTCGTCGAGGCCCACCAAGGTACTATCGAGGTGAGGTCCGCTGAGGGCGAGGGCACCGAGTTTGAGCTGGTCTTCCCCAGAGCTCCTGCGGAGCAAGCATGAGGACCGCAATCTTAGTTGTCGAGGACGAGCGGGCCATCCAGATCGCATTGAAAGGTCTGTTGACGAAGGCCGGGCACGATGTGGTGCTCGCGGCCAGCGCCCCTGAGGCCTTTGAGGCCCTCGAAGGCCAGGCCTTCGACCTCGTGCTCACCGATCTGGCGCTGGGCAAGGGCGGCACCGGGATGCACGTCTTGGCCAAGGCCAAGCAGGTGCGCAGCGAGACCCCGGTGGTGATGATCACCGCGCACGGTAATGAGAAGATTGCCGTGCAGGCGATGAAGGAGGGCGCGGAAGACTATGTGCCCAAACCCTTTGATAACGATGAGCTGAGGCTGGTCGTGCAGCGCGCGCTCGAGCGCACCAAGCTACAGCGTGAGCACCGCATGCTGCTCGACCGCATAGAACGGGAGTACGGCTTCGGCGCCCTCATCGGCCAAGGTCCCGAGATGCGCGCCGTCTTCGAGACCATCAAGAAGGTCGCAGAGACTGATCTCACCGTGCTCATTCGCGGCGAGAGCGGCACCGGCAAGGAGCTGGTGGCGCAGGCTCTGCACCACCGCAGCGCCCGAACCGCGCGACCCTTCATCGCCGTCAACTGCGCGGCCATCAGCCGGGAGCTTGTCGAAAGTGAGCTCTTTGGCCACGAAAAGGGGGCCTTCACGGGCGCTGATGCCCGGCGCCTGGGGCGCTTTGAGGCCGCCCAGGGCGGCACCATCTTCCTCGATGAGATCGGGGACATGCCGCTGGAGACTCAGGCCAAGGTGCTGCGTGTGCTTCAAGAGCGAGTCTTGGAGCGAGTGGGCAGCACGTCCGCAACCGAAATTGACGTACGCGTTCTCGCCGCCACCCACCGAGACCTCGAAAAGGAGGTTGAGCAAGGCCGCTTTCGAGAGGACCTATACTATCGCCTCGCCGTCGTGCCCCTGCAATTGCCCGCGCTGCGCCACCGCACCGAGGACATTCCGGCCCTAGCGGAGCGCTTCTTAGAGCTTCAGGCGGAGCGCCTGGGACGCGACAAGAAGGGCATCGCACCAGGAGCGCTGAGCACGCTGAGTCAGCATCCTTGGCCGGGCAACGTGCGTGAACTGCGCAATGTCGTGGAGCAGGCCCAGGTGATGGCCGGCAGCGATGTCATCCAAGCCAGTGACCTCATGCTGCATCGGCGCCGAGTGCTCAAGGCCAAGGCCTGGGAGGATGGCCTACCCTATGGCGACGCCAAGAAGCAGGCCGTCGAGCACTTCGAACGTACCTATCTGCTTGAGGCCCTGCGCCGCCATGAGGGCAACATATCCCGCACCGCAGAGGGCATTGGCTTGGCTCGACAGAGCCTGCAGCAGAAGATCAAAGATCTAGATCTTCGTTCGGAGGATTGGACATGATGGCCCTGAATCGCCTCGAGAACCTGCTCAAGGGCCTCAGAACCCCGCCTACGCCCAGCTCCGTGTTTGAGCGAGTGGTCGCCGACGAGACTCAGCGCTACACCAAGCTTCGCGCCCTCGTCGCCGAGTTCCTCTATATGCAGGCTAGGCAGCGAGCCCATATCAACGAGCTGAGGGCGGAGGTCGCGCGCCTGCATCACAAGGTGCTCATCGCGCGACGCAGAGACGCCACCATGCAGGCTATCCACCTGGAGACGGAGCGGGAGCGCGCCAAGGAAGCGCTCAGCCGCGCCGAGCAGGAACAGCAGCACCTTCAAGACGCCGCGCAGGAAGCAAGCGAGGTCCTGCGCGAAGTCGGCGGCCGGCTCAGCGAGCTGCGCCAGGAGAGCGCCAGCGCCACAAGAACGGAGCGCCTGCACCGCCTGGACAGCGCAATGACCCAGCTCAACCAGCCCGCAAACTCCAGGCTGGAGCAAGCAAGATTGCAGATGGAGCGCTTGAGGGCCGAGCGTCAGATCAACGCTGAGCTCAACGGGCGGTACTTCCCGGTGGGGCGCTGAGCGCCTCGGGCTGCCCAGGCCGGCACGGCAGATCGATGTGCACCGCCGTGCCTTTGCCGAGCACGCTGTCAACGCGGATCTCGCCACCCAGCGCGCGCACCGTGCGCTGACTGGTCGGCAACCCCAGCTTGAGGCCCATGCGACCGCCCTTGCTTGAAAAGCCAAACTCAAACAGGTCCTTCATCTCGGCCTCGTCGATGCCAGATCCTGTGTCTTCGATGCAGACGCTGAGGCGATCCTCGGGCTCGGCCTTGACCGTAATCCTGAGTTCGCCACCCTCGCCGAGCGCTTTGGCTGCGTTGTGCAAGACGTGCAGAAAGACCTCATTGAGTCGCTGCCCGTGGGCCCAGACCTTAGGCGCAGCCTCCGGGTAGCAGCGCACGACATTCACCGTTTCCCCCAGCTCTGCAGCGAGGATCTGCAGAGCGCTATCGATGCCCTGCACCACGTCGACATGTTTCTCTTCGGCCTCGTCTAGACTCACGAAGCTCTTAAGCGAGTCGATGAGGCCGCTAATGCGCTGTCCGCCGCCTTGCTGAAGGCTGACCAACTCACGCGCCATGACAAGCTTCTTCTTGGCCGCGGGCCCCTCGCCCTCAAGTTCAGGCTCCAGACGTGTCAAGACACGTTGCAGTGTATCCGCCGATGAGGTCACCACCCCGAGTGGCGAGTTGATCTCGTGAACAATCCCTGCCACCAACCGGCCCAGCATGGCCTGCTTCTCGGTCTCGACGATCGTCGCTTCGGCGCTCTTTAGATCGGCCAGGGCTTGCTGCAAGGCCTGCGTACGCTGTTGCACACGGTCTTCTAGGCCGTCCTTGAGGGCCTGAATCTGCTCGAAGGCCAGTGCATTTTCGACCGCGACCGTCAGCTGATTGCCCAAAGTATGCACCAGGTTGCGATCATCATCGTCGAGGGCCTGCCCATCGAGGCGCGGCCCCAAGAAGACAAAGCCAACAATGCGCGCCCTGCCCTCGCTGCGACGCGCCAGCGGTACGACGACCTCAAGGCCATAGAGGGACCAAAACTCAGTCGCCAAGGGCTGAGCGCCCTCCATGGAGGGCAGCGCGTCGGCATCATAGGCCGTTGTCAACTGGGCCTGCTGGTAAGCGCGGTGCACGGGGCCCATGGTGTCGATATCGAAGGTGCTCGGCAGAGATGTGGGTACACGGCCCGTCTCAGGATCCTCATGACTGCCAAGGAGTACGCAGGACACCTTCCCGTCGAGGACTAGGGAGACGTAGGCCCGAGACAGCTGCATCGTATCGATGAAGGCACGGCGCGCGATATCGGTGGCGGCCTTTAAGGTATGCGCACGCACCAAGTCCTCACTCACGGACTCGACCGCGTCGGCGTAGCGGTCGCGTTTTCGGTGCGCCCACTGCTCCACCCAGGCCTGCACCCGCAGTTGGAGGAGACCGACCCCGATGACCAAGACCAATGAGGTCATCCAAAGCGCCGCCGTTGACTGGGCCCGCGCGCCCACCGCGTCCACGAGCAGCAACACGGCCCCCACAAAGGCGAGGGACACGGCCAGCGACAGCACGGCATAGACCACGCCCCGACGCAGTACGATGCGCAGGTCAAAGAGCTGGTAGCGAACGATGGCGTACCCCACCGTGACGGGGAAGGCCGCGAGACAGACCAGGTTCGGCACCACCATCTCCAAGGGCGGATGCTCAATGAAGGGAAAGATCATCAGCTCTAGGGCGGGCAGACCAAAGGACAGCCCCGCCGCGAAGGCGAAAATGCGCGCTCGACGGCGCACGGCGGGCGTATGTCCCGAGGTCAACGCCCGGCGGCAGATCCACAGGATGATGCCAATGCCCGACAGCAACTCCGCACCGGTCATCCACATGATCATGTTGAAAGAGAGGTTGCCGAGCACCCCGCGGGTCCAGGCCTCAAAGCAGATAGGAATGGCCGCTGTGAGCAGCACGGCCACCACAAACATAAAGCGGCGCAGTTGGACCTGCATAACGTTGCTGCCCACACCTACGAAGGCCCCCGCCAACCCCAGCGCCATCGGCGCATACATGGGCAGCAGACTGGCCGCGAGCACGTTGAGTTGACGGCCCAAGACGTGATCCGGGGCGGGTTGGGCAAGGTGGGCCGCCGCGACCAGCCCCAGCGCGAGAAGCCAAGGTGCCGCAGCATCTCGAGGGCGCCGGGCCCACACCCACAGACCAACCGCGAGATAGAAGAGACCGACAGCGCCATAGGCCAGGCCGAGAAAGAGAAAGCCAGGAAAGGCGCCAATCTGAGGTTTGGAAAAGTGCAGCGTGAATCGGCGCTGCTCCCCGGTTGTATCGGTGACTACGAAGTGATTGACGCCGTCTTCACTGGCCATCGCGGCGCGTCGCAAGCGCACCGGCAGCGGCTCGTCGCCCGGAAGGTCCTTGGGATCAACGCCATTGAACTCCAGCACTCGCAACAAGGGTTGCATATCTTTGACCTGGGCCGCTGCCTCATAGCTGGCGGGCACAGCACCAGCGCTGGGCTGGTGGGTGATGTTGTCGAAGAAAACGAGACCAGGCCCCTCGGATGAGAGGGTGTCAACAGAGCTGAAGATACAGAGGGCGTAGAAGACCGCGAAGGCGGTAAGCGCGAGGAGAATCGGGAGCCGTTGCCGCTGCGTGGCCATGACCGAGGGCTCGACCATGGACCACGCACCATCACGGCGCAAGCTCGACTGCGAAGACTCAGCGACCGATGGACTGGATGATGCCCTTGGCGGTCTCGTTATACTTGTCGATGATCTGGCGGAGCATGTCGAACATCTGCCCACGCTTATCGATCATGCGCTTGAGCTTCATGGTCTCGACATCAATGGAGGGGCTGCTGTTATCGCCGCCGGGTGCGCCGGGAACGCTGCTGCCGCCGCCCTTGCCCTTGCCCATACCGAGCATGCCGCCGCCCTTGCCGCCTTTGCCGCCCTTTCCACCGCCGCCGCTCTCTCCCGCGCGGGAGGACTGCTGCTGCTGAATGGAGTTGATGTACTGGGCCTGGTTCTCGATGTCCTTATCCATCTTATTCATGATCATCATGATCATGAGGGTGACCTTATCCTCGACGGTCAGCGAGGGGTCGGCCAGCAGCGAGCTGATCTGCGCCTGATGCGCAGACTCGTACATCGGGTTGGTATTGTTGATGCGGCCGGGCATCGCGGCTGGGTTCCACGAGCCGAAGCCCCGGCCACCCATGGCGCCCGAGTTGTCAAAGAAGCCGCCGCCTACGCCCGAAGGCATGCCCATACCCATCATGTGGGCCATGCCGCCGCCGACAAAACCCATGAAGGGGTTGCCGCCCAACAGGCCGCCGGTGAGGCCGCCGAGCATGCCGGACACCGCACCCGTGATGCCGCTCATCCAGCCAAACGCTCCGCCCGCCATCGGGTTCATGAAGCCCATGCCCATGGGGCGCGCCATTCCGGGGCCCATGCGCTGGATGGTCATCTTGCCGTCATTGCGCAGGCCAAAGTTCACGATGCGACCGCCGATAGCGGACTCAAAGGAGGCGCGAGCCGCAGGGTTGTAACGCAGCATGCGCTCAAACTGCCCGGCGGCGCGACGGCGCGGGTTGAGCAGCTTGGAGATGAAAGGCAGGTTGCTCGAACCAGCCGCGAGGTCGACGCCCTGTAGGCCGCCGCCGCAGGCATAACCACCACCACAGAAGGGGCTCATCATGGGCAGCATCGCTCCCGGCCCCGGCACAAAACCCATGGGAGACATGCCCGCCATGCCGAACTGCCGCTGCATCGGCCCGGTGCCATAACCGAGCGCGGTCTCCATGGCCTGGTCGTGCAAGTTGGCCAGCATTCCAGTGGAGTTAAAGGTCAGCGCGTCGATGGTGGCGCCGATGCCGCCGCCCTTGATGCCGAACAGGCCCAGGGTGTCGTTGATGGTGGTGCCGAGTGAGTTGATTCCAAACATGCTGTGAAGTCTCCTGGCCCTAAGACAAAGCAATCGGGATGCCAAAGTGGGGTGCCAGGGGGGTGGGCTCTGTGTTTTCAGGCACTTACGTCAAATGGCCTGGGTGTCTCACCCTCAGCGTGACGTCACAGGGGGGCGTCACGGGGTTTCGCGAAAAAGCACAGGATGAGACCGATTTTGCTTTCCAGCAGCGCGAGAATATGCAGAATTCGCGGCCACTTCGGGCGCATAACTCAGTTGGTTAGAGTGCCATCTTCACACGGTGGAAGTCGCTGGTTCAAATCCAGCTGTGTCCACTCACTTCCGAAGTTCAAAGCCCCGCACCAGGTCACCCTGGGCGGGGCTTTCGTCGTTCTTGGGAAGGACGTGTGGGTGAGGCCATTGTTGGGTGCCGCGCTTCGGTTCTTGGCTCTCGGCCGCGCGTATTCGAGGCCTCGACGTTCTTGCGGGCGCCTAGCATGAGGTGTGCGCTATCGCAGCTTTATCACGCCGCTGCTCCTGCTCGTGACCGCGTGTGTGGACATCTCACAAGATTTGGCAACGGCTGGCGACGGCGGCTCAGGCCCTGAACAGGCCCTCGACGCCGCGGTCCCGTCGGGGGACGCGGGGACCCCACCGTTCGTTGACGCCGGAGACGACCCGCCAGATCCACAGCAAGATCCCGAGGCCTGGTGCGCGCACCTCGCGCCGGGGCCGGCGGGCACCGGACCTATCCTGTCGTCCTTCGCGCAGGCCCACGCCGCCTCCCGGCACTTTGGACCCCATCCCGACCCGCTGGCCGTGGATCGAGCGCTGTCCCTCGTACTCGCCGCCCCCGACGCGGTGCTGCGACCACAGCTGTCGCCCACCCTGGAGCGCTACGCCATTTCCCGGCAGGGGGTGTGCGCGCTGCCCGCCAGCCCTGGCGACCTGCCCCCCGCAGCCGTCGTCGTCATCGATGACGGGATTGCGGTGCTTCGGCCGGGGCCTGGTGAGTTCACAATCCCCCCGGATGCCCGGGCGATCGCCCTAGATCTGCGGGACCTACCAGACTCACCGGAGCTTTGGACCCACCTCGAAGCGGCGACCCGCGCGATCCTCTCGGGCCCTCTGCCTCGTGAGCAAGTCCGCTTGCGGACCTTCTTCGGCCGACCTCGCGAGAACGGCTTGGAGCGTGTCTACTCGGCCGCCATCGAGCTGCAACGCCGAACCCCGCTGCCAGGCGCGGCCGCACAATCGAAGCCACTCGCGGTGCTCGTCGGCCCTCGCACGCCGCCAGCCGCCACGGAGCTCGCGGGCCTGCTTCGCCTCGGGCGCCGTGCCCACTTGATAGGCAGCGACCTGTACACCGAGGTCGCCGAGGCACGCTGGACGGGCGTGGGGCCCTTTGGGCTCGCCTACCGAGTGCGCGAGTTGAGCTACGGCGGAGATCGGTGGCCGGATGTCATCCCAGCGGACGTGTCGACCTCCGACCCGCTCGCCCCGCTGCCCCTGCTCGACCTGGGGGCGCCCGTGCCCCCGCTGGTACGGGGCCCCGCGGCCAGGCCGCAGTTTGAGAGGGTGCACACCATCATGAACGTGGACCTGGAGGACTCGAGAGGCGCGGCACGCGCGTCGCTGCTCGTGGCACACGGGGCAATTCAGTTCTTCCACCCACACTATCGAGCGTCCGCGGAGCGGCTCGACGAGCACCTTGAGCAGGCCATGGCAAACCTCGGGGCCCCCGTCGTGGACCCTCTCGTGACCCAACAAGCTCTGAATCTGCTGGGCAGCGCCCTTCCGGATACGTCCAGCAAAGCGAGGCGAGAAGGTCTGTCGCAAGGTCAGATCCCGCTGCGCTTGGACTGGCTGGATGGCAAGATCGTGGTGCGTCGTAGCGAGGTGCCCGGGATCGAGGTCGGCGACGTGATCTCAGCGATCGATGAGATCTCTAGCGATGAGTGGCTGGCGCAAGCTATCCTGCGCTCGCCGGGCGCGAGCCTTGAGGCGCGACGAACCACCGCCCTCATAGACCTGCCAAGCCGAGGTGCGAGGCGTCTTGAGGTGAGCAGCGCCGACGGCACGCGCCACGCGGTGCTCGCGGAGCCGGCCGAGGAGGTGCCGGAGACATTCGAGCACCTGCACAACCGCCCCCACGGACCGCTCACGGACCTCGGCGCACCTGGCGTGTACTACCTGAACTTGACACCCGAGCTGCTCCCGGACCTGTCGGACATGACCTCTGTGATCCTTGGCCAACAAAGCGCCGCCGGGCTGGTGCTCGACCTTCGAAACGGTCAACTCAACGCCCCCTATTACACGGAGCGCTGGGTCATGCACCGCCCCTTCAGCACGTCGATTTTTCGCGTCCCTCAATACTCCGGGCCGGATCGACAGACCTTGCTCGACGCCCAGAACGAAATACTGCCCACCACCGTGCGTTACCAGGCGCCCATCGTCATCCTGACCGGCCCAAGGACCCGAGCCACTGGCGAGACCTTCCTAACGATGGTCGCTGGCGAGAACAACATCACGACGATCGGTCGGCGCAGCGCGGGGGAAAACGGTGACATCACCATTGTGGCGACGCCCTCGGGCCTCTACTTCACCTTCAGGTGTATGGACGTGTTATTTCCGGATGGCCGCCCCTTCACCGGCATCGGTGTGCAGCCGGACTTGCAGATTGAGCCGAACCTTGAGGATCTGCGCCGGGGCCGAGACGTAGAGCTTGCGGCCGCGCTACAGTGGATCCAGCGCTGACGAATGCCTCATTCACAAGACACACTGGCTAAGGTCCACTTTGAGGGCTCCGTGGACTGCAAGGTCTCCGTGAATCGCGTCCCGCGGGCACGACCTCGAACCGCCGGGTGAACCTCTACACGGTGGTGCTCACGGTCAGCTTCGAAGACGCGATCGTCAGCTTCCCGCTCGAGGTGCAGAGCCACTCGATCGAGACCGCTCAAGAGCGTATCGCTCACTGGCAAGATACGCTGTGCATCCCGCCGCCGGTCTGAGCCCGCCAAGCACCCGCCGGGCGGGTACCAGCACTAGCAACGACTCGTGCCTCGGATCCGCGCCCCCGTCGGCGGCGTACTCCCTCACGATGCGAACACTCTCGGTCTGTCTCCTGCTCGTCGTCAGCTCCGCGCCTGTCTGGGCCCAGGATGTAGACCAAGACGGGGTCGCCGACGGTGTAGACGCATTTCCCTGTGATGCTCGAGCCACGGCCAGCGCCTACGCGCCGGCCTACGGCACACATGGGCTGCTGCTCTTCGAGGACGAGTGGCCGGGCAGTACGGACTTCGACTTCAACGACTTGGTCGTGGGCTATAACTTCGCGTTTCGCCTGGACGCCGCTGGTCAGACCGTAGGCCTGCGCGTGAGCCTCGACGTGCTCGCGCTCGGCGGGGTGTTCGACAACGGACTGGCGCTGCACCTGCCGGTCCCCGCGGCCATGATCGCGCAGGCGCACCGGTCGGTGGCCGGGGGCTCGCCCCAAGTGCTGACGCCGCGGGCCCAGGACGAGCAGGCGGTGCTGGACCTGTCGCCCAATCTACGTGAGCTCTTCGCGGGGCAGTCGGGGGCC
>Ga0193954_1000530_pt1 | contig 22097 bp, 22 predicted proteins | sample BB_5_MG_FD_140340 | JGI IMG/M metagenome (GOLD analysis project Ga0193954, IMG submission 140340) | Microbial mat bacterial communities from the Broadkill River, Lewes, Delaware, United States - BB_5_MG | ecosystem: Environmental > Aquatic > Freshwater > River > Microbial mats | place: USA...
ACTGCAGGGTCCCCTTGTGGAAACGTAGGCCGCTGCCAGCTCTTGAGTATTTACACAAAAGCTTAGCTTATTCAATCTTTGATTGTCTATGCTAAGCTTTTTTTTTACACTTTTTTTAGCTCTTCTATTTATACGAACTCTTATTAAAATAAATACCTAAATTAAATCTCATTGCGTATCTTGGTTTAAAGTTATTATCATAACTATAATAGTTCTCTGGAATTGCATCTACATATAACCATTTTTTTATTAAGTGTCTATATTTGATCTGAGCACTATGTCTTTTTAATCTAAAGTTACTATCACTATTATCAATATTAGAGCTAAAACTATACGTTAAATGATTTTTAGCATCTATTTTTTGCTTTAGATGAATTGATGGTAATACTTGACTATCGCTACGTTCATCTGATTGCCAATAATATTCAGTATATTGATGAAGAGAATAGTAGTCATTGAATTTTTTAGCTACTTCATAATAAGAAGTTGTTTCTAATTTTTTAATTACAGACTGTTTAACATCTTGACCTATTACAAAATCTATACCATTTATATCTTCCCATGTTTTTTTTGCACTAAGTTTTAAAAATGGATCTAATTTTGATTTTAATTTTATTCCAACTTTAGCTTTAAGTTCTGCATATTTTTTCATAGTTTGATAACTAAGAGCTAAGTTGAAATCATCATTTTTATTTGATTCTTTATTCTCGATATAATCTTTGTTTTCATCTATATCATCACTTTCAAAAACTAATCTAAATTTATCTTTTAGTTTTGGTAATTTTAGTTTAATCTTTACTCTTTGATCAAAATTTACACTTTCATGTTGATTCTGAAAAACTGATAATTCTATTAAGCCATATGCCGCTGCATAGTCTTTTCTATTTAGTATAGTCTCTTCATCGTTCATAAAATTATCTACATCACTTGATAAAGTAACTATATAATTATGAATATCTTTTCTATGATCATTTGTATCTGCAATTAAAGTATCTAAAAATGAAGGTTGTTCTTGTGCTAACACATTTATACTGTTTACTAGGATTAGGGGTAATAATAATTTTTTCATAATTTATTGTACATTATTATTAATTAATTAAGCTACTTTTTGATTAAGTATTGCCTTTAAATTTAATTTATGACACATTTTTATTCCATATAAATATATTATCCATGAAATATAAATCCAAAAGAAAGTAAATAGCAAGGTAGCAAGAGAACCATATATTGTCGTATATGTTTTATTATAGATAACATAGTAGATAAATAGATTCTTTGTAAGTGAAAGGCTTACAAGTGTTATTAATGACGATATAAGTGCTGCTTTATTATCTATTGTTCTATTTACACTTAATTTAAATAGTAAATAAAAAATCAACCATGAAAATAAATATGAAATAAATATATTTAATATATTATTATTATAAATTGAAATCATAATATTTAAAGCTATAAATATTATAGGTATTAAAACTAAAAATATAGTATAAAATATAAAAGAAATATGAATTGATTTTCTTTTTGCTTTATGTATTTTATTAACTATGTATTCATAATCTTTTACAAACATAATAAATACAAAAAGCATATATACAATTCCTAAAGTTCCTAGTTGACTTGAGTTTGATATATAGTTTTTTAAAGAATTAACTATATCTTCTGAATGTGTAGGGTTAATTAGATCAAAGATATAAGTGGTAAATATTTCAAGATATTGATCAAACTCTTGAAAGTTTGAAACTATTGCAATAAGTAGTGCAATAATAGGAAGAATTGAAAATATAGTAAAAAAGCTTAATGATGCTGCATAATATGTAGTATCATCGTTAAAAAAAGAGTCTAAAAGATTTAGAGTCTTTTTTGTTAAACTTTTTTGACTATTATTTTCATTCATAAGTTCATTATAATCCCATTTTATTTGGGTTTAAAATATTTTTTGGATCGAAGGCTTTTTTAATACTTCTAAATAATTCCATTTCAGCATCATTAAAAGCTATTGACATAAATGGTGCTTTTGATGTTCCTATACCATGTTCACCACTTAATGTACCTCCCATATCAACTACTAATTGGAATATCTCTTCAATAGCTTTATGACCATCTTCCATCTCTTTTTCATTGTTTTTATCTTTAACCATTACATTAACATGAATATTACCATCACCTGCGTGACCAAAACATGGAACTTGGAAACCATACTTTTCACCTATAGCATAAATTGAAGCTAAAGCCTCTGGAAGTTTAGATCTTGGAACTGAGATATCTTCATTTAATTTTTTAGTTCCATATATTGTAACTGCTGGTGATGCATTTCTTCTTGCAAACCAAAGTTTATTTCCTTCATCTTCATTTTGTGCAACTATAAAATCACTTGAACCATTCTCTTCAAATGACTCTTTAAGTGTATTTAACTGAAAAGTTACTTCATCTTCTAAGTTACCATCAACATCACCAATTAAAACTGCTCCAGCACTCTCAGGAAGGTCTACATTTAATTTATCTCTTAATGCTTTAATTACAAGGGCATCTAAAAATTCCATTGCAACAGGATTTGCACCTTTTGCAAGTGATTTAAATACTGCATTCATTGCATTTTCAACACTTGGAAAGATTCCCATATATGTTTTTTTATGTCTTGGCTTTGGAATTAGTTTTAAAGTGATTTCAGTAATTATTGCTAATGTTCCTTCACTTGCTATTAAGATTCCAGCCGTGTTATATCCTGCAACATCTTTAATAGTTTTTTTACCAGCTTTAATTATCTCACCATTTGGTAAAACAGCTCTTAATGCCATTACATAATCTTTAGTAATACCATATTTTGCAGCTCTCATACCACCTGCATTCTCAGAAACATTTCCACCTAATGTAGAGTAGTTTTCACTAGCAGGATCTGGTGGATAAAATAATCCAACAGCTTCAACAGCTTTTTGAAAATCCATATTAATAAGTCCTGGTTGAACAACTCCAACCATATTTTCCATATCAATTTCTAGCAATTTATCCATATGTCTTTCAAGTGAAAGTGTAATTCCACCGTTAGCAGGAAGTGCACCACCTGTAAATCCAGAACCAGCTCCTCTTGGAACTATTACAATTTCATGTTCATTACAGTATTTTAAAATCTCTGAAATTTCTTGTTCATTTCTTGGAAAAACTACTGCATCAGGTTCAAACCTAGATTTTGTAGCATCATAACAATATGCAATTAAGTGAGCTTTATCACTTTTTACGTTTTCAACTCCAACAATGTTTGTTATGAAGTCTAAATGTTTTTGTTCAATCATTTTTTTAATCCTAACATTCTTTTATAATATTCATCATATGGCACATTTTTTTTATCAGAAAATATTTCAATATCTAAATTTGAAGTTTCTATATCTGCAACTCTTGTATAAAATGGCATTTCACTTTTTTTAGTATCATAAGATATTTTATAACTTGTTAATATCTTTAAAGTTTTTGTATCTAAGATATACACGTTTTGATTTACAACTATAAAAATAGTTCCTAAGTTTTGTGAAATTGCATATTCTTGCATATATTTTTTTGTTAAATAAGGCATATTATCTAGTTTAAGTTTTGTTGCAAAAATATCTGAATGTAAAAAGTTATTGTATTTAAAGTTTGATCTAATTGTTTGAAAAGTATCTAAATCAGGTGCAATTAAAAGTGATGCAGTATATAGATAATTTAAAACTAAAATATCATTTTTTTCTACAGTTCTTTTTGATGTTGGAATAGCATTTTGAACTAAGTCATTAAACTTTGAGAACTTTACAACAGATGTTGATTTATTTGATTCAATTACTTCGGCATTTGCTACAATTAATCTTTTGTCATTGTCATAAACATGAATAACAACGCCACTTTGACCAATAATTAAATCACCAACATTTATAGTTGTTTTATTATTTTCAATATTATCAATTTTTAAACCAAATGCTTTAAATGATAATTGCTTTTGATAGTTTGTGTTCTTTTGAACTCTTTGTTCTTGTTTTTTCTCTGTGATTTTATCATTTGTTAATAAATACTGATAGCTTAGATTATTTTGTTCAGAATTTATTTGGATATCTAGAACGCTCCATCCCATTTCTTTCATTTGAGTAAGAGAATATTTACTTTCACATTCTCCTCCATCTAAAGGTGTAGTTTCAATTGTAGAAGGCGAAGTCCAATCTTTTTTATAACAAACAGTTGTTTTAGCATTAGCAACTGTAAGTGATAATAATATTGTGATAGTAATTAGTAAAAGTTTATTCATTTTATTTATCCTATTAATTTGATTGTAATTCTTGAAGTTTTTCTTTAACTTCATTTACATGTAAGATTTCTATTTTTTCACCTTTTACGGTTTTCTTTTTTCTTACATTAACTTTTTCCCAAACAGCAGCAATTTTTCCTTCAGGTGATATAATAAAAGTACTTCTTACTACTCCCATATACTCTTTACCCATAAACTTTTTAAGTTGCCACACACCATAATCTTCACAAATCTTTTTATCTTCATCTGCAAGTAATGTAATAGATAAATCATGCTTTTCAATAAATTTTCTGTGTTTAGCAGTATCATCAGGAGAAACCCCTAAAATAACAGCATCTAAGTCATCAAATTCTAAATGTGATGTTGTAAAATCACAAGCTTGAGTTGTACAACCTGGTGTTAAATCTTTTGGATAAAAATATAATACTATCCATTTTCCATCTAAATCTCTTGAACAAATCTCTACATCATCTTGATTTGGTGCACAAAAATCTGGTGCTTTATTTCCTACTTCTAACATATAATTAAATCCTTTTACTTTCTATTTAATTGCAATAAATGTTGCAAAATTTACCCATTTGAAAATTGTCTCACAATGTGAGAAACCTGCATCTAATATCATTTTTTTATTTTCTTCTTCTGTATATGGTATTAAAACATTTTCTAAAGCTTCTCTTTTTTGAGATATCTCAAATTCAGAGTAACCTTGTGTTTTTTTAAATTCATAATATTCATCTATACTTTGTTTGTTTAATTTTGAGTTTGAAGATATTACTTTTTCACTAAAAATAAATATTCCTTCATTTTTTAATGAATCAAAAACTTTTTTAACTAATTTTTCTCTTTGAAGTGGTCGGATAAATTGTAGTGTATAGTTTGAGAGAATTAGTTTTGCATTTGCATAATTTACATCATGTAAATCTGAATTAATCAACTCAATATCTACACCAAATGCTTTAGCTTTTTTAGCAGCTCTATTTAACATAGCAGTAGAGTTATCAATACCTATTAATTCCAAGTTATGTTCACAATGTTTACTTAACTCTATTAAAGTTGAGGCTGTTGAGCAACCTAAGTCATAAACTTTGTCATTTTCTTCTAAAAAATTACATGCAAAATTTATAGATAATCTTTGCATCTCTTTATAAAAAGGAACAGACCTGTTTAACATATCATCGAATACTGAAGCTACTTCTTCATCGAATTCGAACTGTTTTATTATTGATTTTTCAAATACTTTATCTACCATAGTATTATTTTATCTAAATGCTTATTAATAAGTATTTATAGATTTATTTTTTATTTATAAAATACTCTTTTGCTTTTTTTATATCATTTAGAATTTGCTCTTTTAATTCTTCAAAACTTTCAAATTTTTTATTATCACGTAACTTCTTAAAAAATTTTATTTCAATTTCATAATCATCATTTATTATATTTTCATCAAAGATATGTGTTTCAATTGCATATGAGCCATCTGTTGTAACTCTATGCCCTAAAAATGTGATTGAGTTATATTCAATATCATTTAATATTGTTTTTGTGATATATACACCTTCTTGTGGTAATAGAAAATCTTCTACTTTTAGGTTTATTGTTGGCACAAAACTCTTAGATCCTAAGCCTTGACCTTTAATTTGTGTTCCGTAGATTTTATACTCTTTATTTAAAAGTTTGTTTGCTGTTTTCAAATCTCCATTTGATATATATTCTCTAATAGTTCTTGAATGAACTGATATATTATCTATTTGAAACTCATCTACGACTATAACTTCTCCATCAAAGATATCTTTTAATTGTTCAATACAATAACCTCTATTTTTACCAAAACAAAAATCAAAACCTACTACTAATCTTTTTAATTTTGGATATTCTTGTTTTAAAAGCTCAATAAATTTATTACCTTCAAGATGTTTGATTTCATCTAAAACATAATAATATATAGGATAAGAAGAGTACTCTTGTCTATATTTTTTTGGAGTTAGTGTTGCATATCCTGACTCGATTGATAAAATCGCACCATTACTATCAAGTTGTTTAAATAGTTCTTGATGAGCTGCATGCATTCCATCAAAACCACCAATTGCTAAAGATGTTATTGTATTTTTATTTACTAAAGTAGAAAAGTTCTTCTTCATTTCCATCTTTTCCTTGTATTTTACTCATAGAAGAGTATTTTAATTTCCAGTTTAATTGTTCTGTATAAGCTATAAATTTTTCTCTTGCTTTAACAATGGCTTTTTTATCTTTAACAACACCTTTTTTATCTCTTTTTATATTTGTTCCAACTTCAAATTGGGGTTTAAAAAGTATGATAATATCTTGTGCTGCTAAACGATTTATATCTTCAATAATATATAAAATTGATATAAAAGAAACATCACAAGTTACAACTTCAAATATTTCTTCACTTTTAAAATCTCTAATATCTGTGTTTTCAAAAAAAGAGATTCTTTCTTCATTTCTGATTTTTTGATGAAGTTGATTTGAACCTACATCAACACATGTTACTTTTTTTGCATCATTAAGTAGTAATATTTGTGTAAATCCACCAGTACTACTTCCAATATCTAGTGTATTTTTATCTTTAATAAAAAAGCTTTTTATCTCTTTTAATTCTTCTATGAAATATTTAAGTTTATAAGCTGCTCGACTTACGAAAAAGTCATCTTCAAGAATTTCTATTTTTGATGTATTATCAACATCATAAGAGCTTTTTTTTACTATTTTTCCATTAATTTGAATTTTGCCTGCTTTGATTAATTCTGAGGCTTTATTTCTACTTTGAATATCATAATTTGTTGTTAAATATTGGTCTAATCTCATTTTGGCATTATAGTTAAATCTTTATCAAGACTACTTTATATATACTTCTATTAGACTACTTATTGGGAAATATATTGAAATACGTTCAAAATGAATTTGAAAATACTTATGAAGAAAAGAAATCTAAATTTATTGCATTTCTTATGCCTTATGATAAATTTGATGAAGTTATGCAAAAGTTAAAAGAAAAACATCCAAAAGCAAGACATTTTGTTTATGCATATAGATATTTAAATGAGTTTGATCAAATTGTTGAAAACTGTAGTGATGATGGAGAACCCAGAGGGACTTCTGGAAAACCTTCACTTGCTGTTTTAAATGGTGCTGAAATAATTAATAGCGCTGTTATAATTGTACGATATTTTGGTGGAGTTAAACTAGGAACGGGTGGTTTAGTTCGCGCTTATTCTTCAAGTGTAAATGAAGTATTAAATATAAGTGAATTATTCGAATATAAAAAATTAGAAAATGCTAAACTAAAATGCGATTATCACGAACTCTCAAAACTAGAATATCTTTTAAAACAAGATAATATTAATATAACATCTAAAGATTTTTTAGATACAGTTATTATTAGTATTGAACTCTCAAAAAATGAATTAGACAACTTACTAAATAAATTACCTCGAAATATAACTTTACAGTAACAATTTATATTAGTTCCATTATAATAACTTATTAAATTATTTATATAAATATGGAGTTATTAATGAGAATAATAAAAAGAATTCTAGTTGTTGTTATATTTACAACTTATTTACAAGCCCAAGAAAAAATAAATATAGATTTTAAACAACTAGAGATAATGAATTTAATAAAAATTACATCAAAAATCCTTGATAAAAATATATTAATAACTCAAGAAATTAAAGGTAAAGTAGACTATATCTCTAATAAGGAAGTATCAAAAAATGATTTAATAAAAATATTAATTTTTGTTTTAGAATCAAAAGGTTATACATTAATTAATAATGAAAATATATTAAGAATAGTAAAACTAAATGAAGGTGCTAAAAATAATGTCCCTATTATAAATACAAGTTTGAATTCAAAACAATATTATAATCAAATGTTAACAGAGATATTCAAAGTACATAATGTAAATGTAGATTATATAGCTTCAAAAGTAAAACACTTAATTTCAATAAATGCAAAATTAGTAACTAACCTAGATTCAAATACTTTAGCTCTTACAGATTTTAGAAATAATATTAAAACTGTAAAAAATGTTATAAATATAATGACAAAGGGAGCAAAAAAACATTTAGAAATTATAGAACTTCATAATATCCAAGCAATAGATGCAAAGAAAAATATAGATGAAATTGCAAAATCAATGTTTAATGAAAAGATTGAAACAGAAAAAACTAGCATAATAGTAAATAAAGAGAGTAATTCTCTAGTGATTATAGGAAATAAAACTAATGCAATTTATCTAAAAAAATACATAAGAAAAATTGACTCAAATGATTCTTTATTAAAAAGAGTGGTAGAAGTTATTCCTTTAAAGAATGTAGAAGCAAAAAATGTAATAAAAATCCTAAAAGATATTATTTCAAAAAAGAAGTATATAGACCCAAATGCAAAGCCACTATCTTCAATTGATGAAGAATCAAATTCAATCATAATCATGGGATTTTTAAGTGAAATAGAGTATATAAAAATATTAATATCAAAACTTGATCAAGAAAAAGAACAAGTTTATGTACAAGCTAAAATTATAGAAGTAAGTGATAGTTTACTTGATGAAGTGGGAATAAAATATGGAATATTAGGAGGTCGTTCAGGTAAAAATGGCCTAAGTACCTTTGCATCAAATTTAAATAGTGGAAGCCCAATTGCTTTTAATCCAAGTGATATAGGTTTAGTAATACCAACAATTGCTTCAGGTTTAGCACTTGGAGCATCTATTAGTCTTTTAAATCAAGATGGAGCTTTAGATATAGTATCAGAACCTTCAATTTTGGCAATAAATAATAAAGAAAGTTCTATTTATGTAGGAGAAACTATATCGGTTAAAACATCTTCAAGTGTTACAGATGGTGGAACTATAAAAGAAAACTTTAAAAGAGAAGATGTTGGATTAACACTAAAAGTAAAACCTAGAGTATCAAATGATAATAAAGTAACTTTAGAAATAAATACAATTTTAGAAGACGTAAAAACAACTGTTACTAATAGTGGAAATGCAGATACTACTAAAAAAGAGATAAAAACAACAGCAATAGTAAAAAATGGAGAATCAGTAATTCTTGGAGGTTTAATAGAAGATAAAGAAGAGTCTAGTGAAAATAAAGTGCCAGGAGTTAGTGAAGTGCCAATATTAGGAAAGCTCTTTACTCATAATAAAGGAAATATTAGAAAACGAAGTTTAGTGATAATCGTAACTCCATATATAATTCCTAAATCAAAAGATTTAACATATGTTAGAAATAAACTATCACAATTAAAACTGTTAGAAGATAAATATTTAGAAGATTCACTATTGAGATTAAAAGAAAAGCAAATACTACGTTTAAGAAGTAAGAATAACTATGAAATAAAGATAAAAGCTTTAGAAGAAGAGTATAAAAAAGAAAAAAAAGAAAAATCATTAGAACTTAATACTCAAAGTGAGCATCAAAAAAGAGTTGCAGAAATATTCGGATATTAGTAGATTATCCTTCTACATACTTCATAAGTGTATCATTTAAATGCAATGATGCAATACTGCTTTTAGGATTTTTTGCATTTAATACCTTGTTGCAATCAGAACATAGAATAATGATATTTTCAAAATTATACCCACCACCTTTTGAAATATCTTTTGCAAAAGTAGTAAATACATCATCTATTTTTATTTTTGTTCCACATCTATTACATTTATTTTCATCTCTTATCCAAGCTAGCTCTCGTCTTTCTTTCCAGTCATTAGGGCTTTTAGGATTTGAAAAAGATTTTTCTTCATAAGTACTCCAAAGTTTTTCTCTTGGAATTGCTTTTTGAGTATTTTTTTCATATTTATGGTAGTAAAATTGATTAATTATATCTTCGATTATTAATGTTTCTCTAATTCTAATATCTTTTTCATTTTTAGTTTTTTCTATTATTGAGTAATCAAAAGTAATTTTAGGATGATTTCTTTGCATATGCTGTTTTAAATCTTTTATAAAAAATTCTAAAGATCCAGTTTTATAAGCAAAAGCAAAAACTTTTTGCCTATAAATATAAAGAGGTATTAAACAAGCAATTAATAAACTAGAATAAAGTATAAAATTATAATCTAATTTCACTTTTAATAATCCTTAAATTATCTCAGGATTAATTTGATGTTTAACTAGTGTTTCATTAGCAGCTTTATGTTGTCCTGAAGCTAATTTTTGTAACTCATTTACATGAATAATAGGTAGGATCATCTCTCTTCCAGAGCATTTTTCTAAAGCCTTTCTATTATAATCAAATAAATAGAAATCCTCATCATTATCTACAAGTAAAAAATCTGCATTATTATCAAAGGCATCTAAAGATATAGTTGTAGCTATATTATATGTGATTTCTGGATTTTTATTGAAAGTATTTTTTGCTAAGTCTAGTTTTAAAGTCTCAAGATTTAAAATATTAGCATTTAATTTTTCTAATAAAGAGTTTGTTTGCTCTTGGTTCTTTGATGGAAAGTATGCGATATTAAAATCTTTAAAATCATGTTTTATTTCAGTTTCTTCTTCAAAATTTCCAAACTCAATAATCAGAGTATTTTTAACTCTAAAGTTTGCTTCTTTCTCATTTAATAAGTTAAGTTTTTTTTGAAGATTTACTATTTTTTCTTCAATTGCAATATCAAAGTCAAGTATTCTTTTTTCTAAGCTTGTATGATATGAAGCTCCAATTTCTTGGCTTTTTAAAATATCAAGTATTGCTTTTTCATTTTCTTTATTAACTGTAATTAAATCGTGAGCTAAAATTAAAATAGCATCGCCAATATATTCACTTTTATAGTTTAATGTATTTGATGAATAATAATATTGTTTTAGATTTTGATAATTCTTTTTATCTTCTTGTGAAATAAAATCATCTAAGATATTTAACTTTTCATTAAAATCATCTTCATTAATTATTAAGTCATTTCCAGCACGTCTAACTGAAATTGGTTCAATTGTTAAATCTTTGCCAAAGTTTTTAACTAAGTCTTCAATTTTAATAGAAGCTTTTAAATATGTTCCATTTACTACAAGATCAAAATTTTCATCATTTTCATATCCAAATGGATTTTCATTATTGATTGTATTTAAAATATCTAATAATGTATTTTCATTAGTGATTTTTAAAAAATGCTTAGTGTAAAATGGTAAGTAATCAGAGTTTTTGTCAAATTTAAATAAAGAGATTTCTAGTTTCATATTAATAGTTTACCTTTTGTATATGTATAATTGTTTTGATTTTATTTAATTTATACTTAAAAAAATGATAAGTTTTGCGTTTTTAACTTATCATTTTAAATGATGTGCTATTCAGTAAACCTTTTTACATCAGCACCAATTTTTGAAAGTTTTCCTTCAAGGTCTTCATATCCTCTATCAAGATGATAAATTCTATGAATATTTGTTTCACCACTTGCAACTAATGCAGCAAGTACTAATGCTGATGAAGCTCTTAAATCTGTAGCCATAACATCTGTACCATTTAATGTTCCATTTTTTCCATTTATAGTTGCTGTATTTCCATTTAAGTGAATATCCGCACCTAGTCTTAATAATTCACTAACATGCATAAATCTATTTTCAAATAATCTTTCATCAATAGTACTTGTACCATTCGCTTGAGTAGCTAGTGCCATAAATTGTGCTTGCATATCTGTAGGAAAACCTGGATATTCAGTTGTGATTATATTTACAGGTTTGATTTCATCTGTAGGAAGAATAGTAACACTTGTATCATCTTGTAATACTTCAAAATTCATTTCTTCAAGTTTAGATGTAATCGCATCTAAATGTGATGGAATTACATCATTGATTTTGATTTCTTGATTTGTGATTGCAGCTGCACACATATATGTCCCAGCTTCAATTCTATCAGGTATTACATCAAAATCTTTTATTTCAAGTAGCTCTTTATTTGTTCCCGTGATTGTTAAAGTTGAAGTACCAATACCATCTATTTTTACTCCAGCACTTGCAATAACTTCACATAGTTGAACAATTTCAGGTTCCTTTGCTGCATTTACAATAGTTGTAACACCATTTGCTAATGCTGCTGCCATAATAATATTTTCAGTTCCACCAACAGTTACTTTATCAAATACAATTTTTGCACCCTTTAGACCTTCTGGGGCAGTAGCTTCAATATAACCATGATTAATCACAATTTTTGCACCCATAGCTTCTAAGGCTTTTAAGTGTAAATCAACAGGCCTTTGTCCAATTGCACAACCACCTGGAAGCGAAACTTCACAATGTCCAAATCTTGCTAAAATTGGTCCTAGTACTAAAATTGAAGCTCTCATTGTTTTTACAATATCGTAAGTTGCAGTTGTATTATTAATTGTAGATGTAGATATCTTTGCAGTATTTCCTTCTTTACTAAAAGTTCCACCTAGTTTTCCAATAAGCTTTAAAAATGTATTAATATCTACAACATTAGGTAAATTACCCATTTTGATTTCATTTTTTGCTAAAATCGTACATGCGATTAGGGGTAAAGCTGCATTTTTTGCACCAGAGATACTAACTTCGCCAGAAAGTTTTTTAGCTCCAAGAATCTTTAAATATTCCATATTATTCCTAGTATAAATATATTGTTATTTTATATAAAGTAGATATTTTATCTAAAGTATGCTTTAAAGAATAAAACTAATAATCTTTGTTTAATATAGATAGGAATACAATTGCGATTTTAATTTTAGGAATGACAATGGACAATCAAGTAATACAAGGTGCAAAATACATGTTATTTGCTTCTTTGCTATTTGCTTTTATGGGAGCAGTTGCAAAAGAGTTAAGTAATTCAATGAGTTCTATAGAAGTAGTTTTCTTTAGAAATGTATTTGGTGTTTTTTTAATTTTAATATCAATTTATAGAAAACCTTTATCTCAAGTTGGAGGTAAATTATGGTTGCTTATTTTTAGAGGAATGGCTGGGTTTATTGCTTTGCTATTTTTCTTTTATAATATTGCACAAATACCCTTAGCTGAGGCAATGACTTTTTCTAAAACATCAACAATTTTTTCTGCAATTTTTGCATACTTATTTGTACAAGAAAAATTAGGATTTAAAGGTTGGTTAGGAGTTTTTGTTGGCTTTATAGGTATACTTTTTATGACAGGTTTTAACCCTGATAATCTGGAAAAAACAGATTATTTAGGAATATTATGTGGGGTAGGTGCTGGATTGGCTTATACATCAATTAGGGAGCTGCGAAAATTTTATGATTCACGAGCAATTGTATTATCTTTTATGACTATTGGAACTATTGGACCTTTAATACTTTTACTTATTGGCTCTTTTTATCAAAATCCAGATTTAGACTTTCTATTTGCAACATTTGTAATGCCAAAACCAAATGATTGGTATTTCATTATTTTATTAGGAATTTTTGCAACCTTAGCACAAATTTATATGACAAAAGCATATTCATGTGCAAAAGCAGGGATTATTGGAACTATATCTTATTCTAATATTATATTTTCAGTTATTCTTGGAGTTATTTTAGGTGATGCATTTCCTGATATTTGGATTTCTTTTGGTATACTACTTATAATTTTAAGTGGGCTTTTAGTATCTAGTAAAAAAAGCTAAAAAGGAAAATTATGGATTTAGAATTAAGTACTATAGAGTGGATATTATTTGCTTTAGTAATCTTTGCATGGTATGTATATGATAAGTATGTTCAAAGGGATCATCAATTATTAGTAAATTATCCAATAATTGGAAGACTTAGATTTGTATTAGAAGAAGCAAGAGAGCCCTTTAGACAATATTTCGGTGATGAAAAGTTCTATGAATCAAAAGACAAATTAGATTGGGTTTATAAAGCAGCAAGTGATGTTCCTAATTATGCATCTTTTTCTCCTTCACAACCTTTACCTAATCCAAAATTTATGATTAAACATGCAAATATAGTATTAAATGATGATGAGGTTGATAAAGACTTTGAAGTGACATTTGGTAAAAATAGAAAAAAACCATATACGGCAAAATCAATAATTGCAAGATCAGCAATGAGTGATGGATCAATTTCTCCCGAAGGTACAAGAGCATTTGTACGTGGTGCTTATATGGGAGGTTTTCCTATTAATTCAGGTGAGGGTGGTGTTACTTCTAATTTCTTTGTAACACATCAAGAATATAAACCTGAATATATGAAAATTGTTCATGGAAGTACCTTTGCAAAAAAAGTTAAAGATGTAGTAAGGTTTTTCTTTAATGGAGCTATGGCTGCTGATGTTTATAGAAGTATGGTTTTTGGGAAAGATAAAGAAGCTGAAACTTATGTATTTGATTTAAAATCACAATTATTTCATAGAATTAACTGGGATGCCCCAATTGAAAACTTTCCTAAAGAAGTTCCCTCTGATATGGCTGATATCATCTTACAGTTAAGTTCAGGACTTTATGGGGCAAGAGACAAAGATGGTAATTTTGACCCTGATAGATATGAAAAGACAATGAGATTTTGTCAAATGACTGAAATCAAAATTGCACAAGGTGCAAAACAAACGGGTGGGAAATTAGCCGCTCATAAAGTAACTCCTGCAATTGCTTATTACAGAAATGTTGAAGCATATAAAGATGTATTTTCACCTAATAGATTTCCTTATGCAAATAGTATTGAAGAATTATTTGATTTTATAGGAACACTTCAAGAAATATCTGATAAACCAGTTGGTATAAAAATTGTAATTTCTGATATGGAAAATATTGAACCCTTTGCTGCTGAAATAAAAAGAAGAATAGAAATAGGCGATAATAGATATCCTGATTTCATCTCAATTGATGGAGGTTCAGGTGGAAGTGCAACTGCTCCTATTGAAATGATGGAAAGAGTTGGATTAAGTATTAGAGATTCAGTTTATTTAGTTGATAAAGTATTAAGTGCTTATGGTGTTAGAGATGAGGTAAAACTTGTAGCAAGTGGAAAAGTATTAACTCCTGATGATATTATTGTTATCATGTCTTTAGGTGCAGATTTTATTCAAATAGCACGTGGTTTTATGATGAGTGCAGGATGTATTCGTGCAAGATATTGTTCAGGTACAACAGGTCATGTTTGTCCAGTGGGACTTGCAACTCAAGATAAAAGTAAAAGAAAAAAATATTTTGTTTATAAGCAAGCAAATAAAGTAAGAAATTACCATAATAACTTATTAAAAAGTGTTAAAGGAATGCTTGCAATCATGGGCTTAAAGAATATCAAACAGTTAAATAAACATAGTATAATTTTTATAGATAAAAACTCAAAAATTCATGATGATATTGATAAAGTATTTGAAAGAAGACATGATATTAAAAATGATATAAAAGGGGAAATATTATGAATTTAGATAAGGTAATATCTGGATTTTTTATTATTCTAGCAATGACTGTTAACTTTGGGTTTTTTTATGGAGATATGCACTCATTAGAATCTCATAGTAAATATGAATTATTTGCAGCAATTATTATAAATATAATTGCTACTACTTTAAAATTAGGTGATAAAACTCAAATGGGTTCTGTTTTATTAGCAACATCACTAGTTGCAGATATTCAACTTTTAGCTGCTGCTATTGTATGGACAGTTGCTGCTTATGTTTTTGTTGTAGATTCTGAGGTAATTGGAATAATTGTGTCTTTATCAGGTGGAGCATTATTAGCAAATATTGTATCTGTATCATTATATGTAGGTGATACATTAAAATCAAAAAGATAAAAATAGGTTTTAATTTTGGAAAATAGTTCATTATTTATAATTTTACATAGAATGAGAATACCATTTTTAGTAATTATTATAACTTATACAATTGCAATTGTAGGCTTGATTTTAATTGAAGGGGTAGATGCACAAGGTAATCCTTATCATATGGGAATCTTTGATGCTTTTTATTTTATTACATATACAGCAACTACAATTGGATTTGGAGAGACTCCTTTTGAGTTTAGTTATTCTCAAAGAATTTGGGTGACTTTTTCTATTTATTTAACTGTTCTTGGCTGGTTTTATGGAATAGGGTCGTTAGTTTCACTACTTCAAGATAAGCTATTTTTACAAGAAATTGAAAAGGCTAAATTTACTAGACAGATAAAAGGTTTAAAAGAAAGATTTATAATTATTCTAGGATATAACCAAATCACAAGTGAAATTATTACAAAGGCTTTAGAACAAGGAGTTAGAACTGTTGTAATTGAAAAAGATAAAAATAGAATAAATCATCTTATTTTAGAAAGTTTTACTCCAACAGTTCCTGTTTTATTCTCAGAAAATTATAGTTTAAAAGCTTTAGAGTTAGGTGGTATTAAAAAAAGTAACTGTAAAGCAATAGTATCTTTATTTGAAGATGATGCTTTAAACTTAAAAATTTCATTAATTGCAAGATTACTAAATAAAAAAGTAAAAATTGCAGCAAAATCTACAACAACAAACCATAGTGAAAACCTAAAAGATTTAGATGTTGAAATAATCGCAAATCCGTTTTCAATAATCTCATCAGAAGTAAATATAGCTTTAGTTGCTCCAAACTTATTAAAGCTTGAAAAATGGCTTTATAGAATTGATAACTTAAGTGCTAGTCTTCCTTCTTTTCCAAGTGGAAAATATATTATTTGTGGTTATGGAAGAATGGGCAGAAAAATTTATGAGAAACTAAAAAAGAATGATATTGAAGTTGAGTTAGTTGAAATAAATAAAAATAATATAAACGGTTATTCAAAAGAAGAAATGGAACATATCAACTTTGGTGATGCTGATGATAAAGAGATGTTATTAGAAGTAGGGATTAAAAAATCAGTTGCAATTATTGCTGCTACTAATGATGACACTACGAACTTATCAGTATTAGCAACTGCAAAAAAATTAAATCCAAAAATTATGACAATAGTACGTGAAAATGAAATGGATGATTTCTCAATTTTTGATAATGCAAATATTGACCATATTTTTATGCCTTCAAAAATATTGATTAATAAAACAGCAAATGCTTTGATAAATCCACTTTCTGATAAGTTTATTAGATTGATTCTCAAAAAAGATGAAACATGGGCTTCAAAAGTTGTAAGAAGATTAGTTGAAGATATAAATGATAATCCAATACTTATAGAATTTAGTATAAATGAAAAGTATACACCTCAAATATATAAGCACTTAGATGAAGAAAATAGCTTGACTTTAAATTTATTGGCTACGTCTTTACATAATAAAGAACAGAGAAATAATGTGGTACCATTATTATTAGAAAGAGAAGGTAATGTTACTCTTCTGCCTGTATTTGAACATAATTTAAAAATAGGTGATAAGATTTTATTAGCATGTGATGAACATGCAAAAAATGATATTGAATATATCTGTCAAAATATTTATGAATTTCACTATGCATTAACTGGTGAAGAAAAGAAAATGATTTTTAAAGGAAAAAAATGAAAATATTAACAGGACCATGTGTTTTAGAAGATAGAGACACTGTAATGAGAATTGCTGAAAAATTAATACCATTAAGTGAAGATAAAAGAGTGGAATTTTATTTTAAAGCTTCATTTGATAAAGCAAATAGAACAAGTTTAGATTCATATAGAGGACCTGGACTTGAAGAAGGTTTAAAATTATTCCAAGAAATAAAAGAACAGTTTGGATACAAATTAGTAAGTGATATTCATGAATCAAACCAAGCTAAACCTGCTGGTGAAGTATTAGATATCTTACAAATACCAGCATTTTTATGTAGACAAACTGATTTATTAGTAGAGGCTGCAAAAACAAATTGTAAAGTTAATATTAAAAAAGGTCAATTCCTAGCTGCTGGAAGTATGAAACATCCAGTTGAAAAAATTCTAAGAACTAGAGGAATAGAAGAAGTTAATTATAAAAATTCAGATGAAAATGGTGTTTGGCTTTGTGAAAGAGGAAATGTATTTGGATATGGTGCTTTAGTAGTTGATATGAAAAACTTAATTGCTATGAGAGAATATGCACCAGTTATTTTTGATGCAACTCACTCAGCACAAGTTCCAAGTACAGGTGGAACTACTGGTGGGAACTCTGCAATAGTTCCAAGTTTAGCAAAAGCAGCAGCAGCAGTTGGTGTTGATGGTTTCTTTTTTGAAACACATACTAATCCTGATGTTGCTTTAAGTGATGGACCAAATATGGTTCAAGTAGATGAGTTATATAAAGTAATAAATGACTTATTTGCTATTCAAGATGCATTAAACTATAAATAAAACTCAAATAAACACAAACAAATAAAAGGACTTTTTGTCCTTTTATAAACTGCTAAAAAAATCTTTTCTTTAAACTAATCAAATTTTAGATATAATCGCAAAATATAAATAAATATAATAAGTAATTTTTTTGTTATTACTTATTCTTTTGGAGAATTAAATGAATATTATTGAAGGTAACTTAAGTCTTAAAGGTAGTGAAAAAATCGCTATTATTAATGGAAGATTTAATCATATTATTACAGATAGATTAGTTGAAGGTGCACAAGACGCATTTAAAAGACATGGTGGGAATGAAGAGAACTTAGAATTAATTTTAGTACCAGGTGCTTTTGAGATTCCTTTTGCTTTAGACAAAGCATTAGCAAGTGGTAAATATGATGCAGTTTGTTGTGTTGGTGCAGTAATACGTGGAGCAACTCCTCATTTTGATTACATTTCTGCTGAAGCTACAAAAGGTATTGCAACAGTTGCTTTAAACCATGGAAAGCCTGTATCAAATGGTGTTTTAACTACTGATACAATAGAACAAGCAATCGAAAGAGCTGGTTCTAAAGTTGGAAATAAAGGTGCTGAAGCAATGGTTACAATCATTGAAATGTTAGATCTTTATTCAGAAATGGAGAAATAATTTGGCAACTAGAACACAAGCACGTGAATCTGTAATTGGGCTTTTATATGCTTATGACTTAGGTAATGAAGGCATTGTAAAATATGTTGATGAGATTTTAGAAGATAAAAAAATTAGAAATAAACAAAAAGAATTTGCATTAAGTATTTTTAACGGTGTTATTGAAAATATAGTAAAAATAGATGAAGAAATTGTTTCTCATTTAAAACAAGGTATTTTAACAGATATTGGTTCAGTTGAGAAATCTATTTTAAGACTTGCCATTTATGAAATACAATATTCAGAACTTGATAAAGCTATTATTATTAATGAAGCAATTGAACTTGCTAAAAAATTAGCAAGTGATGGTGCTCCAAAGTTTATGAACGGCTTACTTGATAAAATTGAAAAGATAAAATAATGAATAATTCTATGAAACTTTGCGTATCTTTAGATTTACCAACAGCAAAAGAAAATCTTGACTTAGTTAGAGAAATAAAAGATTTTGATGTTTGGCTAAAAGTTGGATTTAGATCTTTTATTAGAGATGGAAGAAAGTTTTTAGAAGATCTAAAAGCTATAAATCCAAATTTTAAAATATTTTTAGATTTAAAACTTTATGATATTCCAAACACTATGGCAGATGCGGCAGAAGAAATTGCAAAGTTTGGTATTGTTGATATGTTTAACGTTCATGCAAGTGCGGGTGTTGAAGCTATGAGTACTGTAATGCATAGAATTAAAGATATTCCAAACAAACCTCTTGTATTAGCTGTAACCGCTCTTACTTCTTTTGATAACGAAGCATTTAAAGCTGTTTATAATGAAGATATTACTTCTAAGGCTCGTCAGTTTGCAAAAGATACATATGCATCAGGAATAAACGGTGTTGTATGTTCTGCTTTTGAAAGTTTAGATATTAAAAATAATACCTCTTTAGATTTTATTACTTTATGCCCTGGAATTAGACCTTTTGGTGAAGATGCTGGGGATCAAAAAAGAGTTGCAGATATTCCTTTCTCAAAAGAGAATAAAGTAGATTTTATTGTTGTAGGACGACCTATATATAAAGCTAGTAATCCTAGTGAAGTTGTAGAAAAAATATTATCAAATATATAAAAAAGAAATCTAACCTTTAACAGTTTGATTTCTACCTTGATCTTTTGCTTTATAAAGTAAAAGATCAACTCTATTTATAAAACTATCAAGTTTTTCATCTCTTTTATATTCTGTACATCCTATACTAATAGTAATTTTTAGATCAGTATTTTTAATTTTTAAGTTAGAGATGTCATTTCTAATTCTTTCTGCTAGTATATACGCTTTTTTACTATTTGTATTTGATAGCATAATAAGAAACTCTTCTCCTCCATATCTTGAAACTAAATCAGATGTTCGAGTATTTTTGCTTAATATATTAGCTACTTCTTTTATTGTAATATCACCTATATGATGTCCATATGTGTCATTTACTTTTTTAAAGAAATCAATATCTAAAAGTAAAAGTGATGTATCTTGATTGTACCTATTTGTTATATTTAATAGCTTTTTAGACTCATTTCTCATAGCTCTTCTATTTAATAAAGATGTTAATGAATCTCTATTTGCAAGTAGTTTTATTTTCTTATTTAATATTAGTAAGTGACAAAGCATAAATATAATTGATAAAATAAATATTAAAAGTAGAACCTGCGATATAGAGCTTCTGATAATTGATATTATCTTTTTACTTTTATCTTCAATATAAACAAGTCTTAACATATCATCAAAAATTGATAATTCCAAGATATTTGGAGTTGAATTTAAAACATCATTTAAGCCAAACTTTTTATTGCTTGCAATAATTTTATCATCTTTATTAACTAAATATATTGAACCTATTAGAATATCTTCATCAATCATTTCCTTTAATATATTAACACTAATATCAATTGAAATAACACCCATAAACTTATCCCTATTAGTTATTGGTAGAGATAATGTAGTTAGATAACCTTTTCCTGTATCATCATATATTTTAGTAAGTATAAGTTCACTTTTAGGATTGTTAAGAGGAATTGTATTTGTCCAAAACTCTTTTTTATAAAAACTAGTTAAAAATTCTTTCCCCCATACTTCGTTTGAAGGAGCAACATAGATAAAATTTTTTGCAGATGTATAGTAAACCCATTTTATATCATGTTTTGAGTTTAGAATAGTTTTAAACAATGGTTTTAAATATAAAACAGAATATATTTCATGAATAGTATCTAAATCAATCTCTTCTAATTTACCAATGCCAGTTAATGATGATTCTATATTATCTAAGACACATAAGATATTGTAGGTATCATCTTTTTGATTTATTTGATTATATGCAGGATGGCTTAATTCATTTAATTGTAAATTATTTGTTAATACATCTTTTAGTGAAAAGATAAAGGTTTTATTAATTAAAAAATATTGATTTATTTTTTTTGAATTATTTGTAAGTATTTGAAGTTTATTTTTATCATAATTTATTTCTTCTTTTATATATATATAATTTAATCCAATAAAAAGTAGTATTAATAAAAATATAAATATATTGTATAATTTAAAAAAATTTTTCAAAATATAATCCTTAATCATCTATTAAAATTATACTACTTTATTTATTTAGAATAAATTTATTTTAAATAAACTCTTTTAAGTATGTTTTAAGTGATATACTATTATAATTCCCATCCAAATTTCATGATATATGAAACTTGTGAAACAAGGACAGTTGGGTGAGTGGCTGAAACCACATCCCTGCTAAGGATGCATACTGGCAACGGTATCGAGGGTTCAAATCCCTCACTGTCCGCCACTTTAACCAGGGTCTATAGCTCAGCTGGTTAGAGCACTCGGCTCATAACCGAGTGGTCGAAGGTTCGAGTCCTTCTAGACCCACCATTATAATGTATGCGGGAATAGCTCAGTTGGCTAGAGCCTCTGCCTTCCAAGCAGATTGTCGCGAGTTCGAGTCTCGTTTCCCGCTCCACTTTA
>Ga0193954_1000531_pt1 | contig 22088 bp, 19 predicted proteins | sample BB_5_MG_FD_140340 | JGI IMG/M metagenome (GOLD analysis project Ga0193954, IMG submission 140340) | Microbial mat bacterial communities from the Broadkill River, Lewes, Delaware, United States - BB_5_MG | ecosystem: Environmental > Aquatic > Freshwater > River > Microbial mats | place: USA...
CGTTAAAATCAGATGATAATTGATATTTAAACCCTAACCCTGATGCTGTATAATTTGAAGGTATAACCCAATCTGTAATTTCAGGGTTATTTGGCTCAATATCATTCGTGTATCTTTGCATATGTTGAGTCATGGCATACACTGTAATTTTCTTTGTTGGAAAATAGGAAAGAAACACACTTGCTGGTAGATCTAACATTCCGATTTGACTCTTGTTATTCTTGAATCTAAACAAGAAATCTAACTCTGTAAACAATTGAAAATCACCAAATGTTTTTGTGTAAAATAATTGATTCCACCAAGTGATTCTGTCCCAATCTGCCCAATACAAATCCTGTTCAGTTGCGGACGAAAATCCTTCAGGATGCTTGATGGTTGGCATTGAAAGTGTACTTTGAATTGTAAAGTCGGACACTGCTTTGAAAGGTTGAACTTTAACTCTCAATCCAACATTCGTTAATCCAACTCTGCTCGAGTCATTATTCTTGTATAAGAACCCATTTCTAATTCCCCCAAAAGTAGAATCAGTAGATTGTCCTGACGACTTAAAACTCAAATCAAATCCAACATTTACACGTTTATTTTTACTTGTTCCTATTGTAAATTGAAGTAAATGCGTTACAAAAGTTGAACGATAACCTGAATTTTCGACACCTAACCAATTTCCTTTATTTTCGGTGTAAAGTGTATTGAATAATGTAACATCCATATTACCTCGGGCTAGCAAACTTCCTGCGGTAAATAGTTGCAACGAATTATCTAATGGGAGGATTTGGACCGGTGATTTCAACTCATTCGTTTCAGATGAAGCATGCTCTGTTATTTTGGCATCATTCAACTTCCAATTGTATGGATAATAAGCGACTTTATATTCTGTGTTAAACTTCTCTTTTCGGTATGAATTAATATACTCAACTATCTCTTTATTGTTCTTTCCAAAGTCATCTTTATACCATTTAAAAATCTCAGATAAGTACACCGTTTTTTCATCATCTGACTGATATACGAATGAAGGTTTATTAAATGCCCTTAATGCTTGCGCATCTAATTGTTGATCCAAAATTTCAGGTTGATATGCAAAATCTGCTATCGAGGGACAGCCAATTGCACCGCAAACTAAAGCAACATGTAAACGTGGATCAGGATGCTCTTTTCGAAGTACATCATTCTCTAATGCATTCAACGAAACTCTTTCACCATTTAACATTTCAGATTTATCAGAAAAGAAACCAGAATCATCCATTGGAGAACTAATTGGATACTTCGTTACTACCTTATTTATGACAAATAAATTATAGGCATTAATCAAATATGCCTTCTCTTTTCCTGCTGGAATTTCATCATTATTTAACGCTTCTATTAATTCTCCCAGACCTGATCCTTGTTTAATTGCACTATAATCCACCTTACCATTCTTACAATAATCCCGGAAGAAATCGTCCGATTTACTGAAGAAATCAATTGAATTTTGCGAATTAGACGTAAACCCAAGAAAGATTGAAATAAATAGAATTAATAGTTTCATGCCTAGTTCATTTATGTGAAAAAGGTTAGTCGTGTTTAATTCTCAAACCTTACAAAAGAAATGACCTTGGTTTTATCAAGGTTTAATTCATTGTATTCAATTATTATTCTCATTTAATCAGCTCAAGCTCAATTGTTCAAAACATGTTAGGAAAATGTTGATTATTTTTTAATCATTTATTGATTAGTTATTAATACTTTTGAAGCTCAGCCTCGTATAACTTTCTTAAAAATGTACTTAAATACACATACGTATTATAGCTTACGCTATGGGGCTTTTTCTTCTGAAACACTCCTTCAACTTGCACAACAAAATGGTTGTAACGCGATTGCGTTGACTGACATCAATACAACATCGGCTTGCATTGAATTTATCAAAGAGTCGAAAAAATATAACATCAAACCAGTTATTGGAATTGATTTCAGAAATGGTGTTCAACAGCAGTTCATTATTCTTGCTAAAAACAACAAAGGATTTCAAAAAACAAATGAATTTCTCACCGAGATTTTACATCACAAAAAGAAGATTCCCGAACAAGCTCCAAAGATCAAAAACACCTTTGTAATTTATCCTTTTGATAAAAATAAAAAACGTCATTTGAGTAAAAATGAATACCTCGGAATTGCCCCAGAAGACATTCCGTTTATTCGCTTAAAAAAGATCAAAACAGACAAAGCTGTCATTTTACAAACGGTCAGTTTTAGAAACAAAAAAGATTTCAATGCGCACCGCCTTTTACGTGCTATTGACAACAATACTTTATTGAGTAAACTCCCAATTTCGGAACAAGGAAAACCAGAACATCAAATGCTATCCAAAACTGAGCTACTAGAAATTTATGTTGAATTTCCTGAAGTAATTAGAAACACGGAATTCATCTTAGATACATGTAAAATTGAATTTGATTGCTCAGAAAATGCACAACCTCAAAATCAACAAACTTACACAGGCTGTGAAGAACAAGACATAGAGCTACTCCATCAACTATGTGAAGAAGGCTTGGCTTATCGTTATCCTGAAATGAACGAAGAAATTCATCAACGCATCGAGAAAGAGCTTACGACGATTGTGGATATGGGTTTCGTTTCTTACTTCCTCATCAATTGGGACATTGTGAATTACGCGCGCTCCAAGGGGTATTTTTATGTGGGTCGTGGAAGTGGTGCTAATAGCGTCATCGCATATATTTTGAGAATTACAGATGTTGATCCCATTGAACTTGACCTCTACTTTGAACGTTTCATCAACCTTTACAGAACCAATCCACCTGATTTCGATATTGACTTCTCCTGGCGCGATCGTGAAGATGTTACCCGTTATATTTTTGAACGATTCGAAAACGTAGCACTCGTAGCTGTTTACAACACCTTTAAAGATCGAGGAGTAATTAGAGAACTTGGAAAAGTATTCGGTTTACCAAAATCAGAAATAGATATCCTGTCCAAAGGGCGACGTTTACCCCAACAGAATTATCTGGCCGACTTAGTCATGAAATACGGACATTACATCCATGGATTTCCGAGCACCCTGAGCGTACATTCGTGTGGAATCATTATTTCAGAGAAACCCATTTCTTACTTCACTCCGACCTTTATGCCCCCGAAAGGGTATCCAACCATTCAATTTGACATGCATGTAGCGGAAGATGTTGGACTTTTCAAATTCGACATTTTAAGTCAACGGGGCTTAAGTAAAATCCGTGACACCCTAGATATTATTGAGTACAATCACCCGGATGGGCCTGAGATTGACATTCATGATATGAATCGTTTCAAGCAAGATGAAGCAGTAAAAGACACACTTCGTACAGCGAATGCAATTGGATGTTTTTATGTTGAATCTCCTGCCATGCGGATGTTGATTACAAAGCTCCAAGTTGATGATTACCTTGGGTTGGTTGCCGCAAGTTCAGTAATTCGCCCTGGTGTTGCAAAGTCAGGTATGATGCAAGAATACATCAAACGCTATCGGAATCCGGAAAAACGAAAAGAAGCACATCCTGTTTTATTGGAACTTATGCCAGAAACGTTTGGAGTGATGGTCTATCAGGAAGATGTAATTAAAGTCGCGCATTACTTTGCTGGACTAACCTTAGGCGAAGCGGATAAAATGCGCCGTGGAATGTCAGGTAAGTTTCGTTCGCGTGAAGAATTTCAAGCGGTAAAGGATAAGTTTTTTCTGAACTGTACCACAAAAAAAGGGCATTCACTCGAATTAACCACAGAAGTCTGGCGGCAAACGGAAAGTTTTGCAGGATATGCATTTGCCAAAGGACACTCGGCTTCGTATGCCGTTGAAAGTTATCAATGCTTATTCTTGAAAGCGTATTATCCCTTGGAATTTATGGTAGCAACCATCAATAATTATGGAGGGTTTTACTCTACAGAACTCTATGTTCTTGAAGCAAAATTATTTGGAGGAATCATTCACCCACCTTGCATCAACACCAGCAAATTGGAAACCATCCTCGTTGATAAAAACATCTTTCTTGGATTCCAACTATTAAAATCATTTGACACAAAACTCGCTCATAAAATTGTGAAAGAACGGCAAGATCATGGCGAGTACATCGATATGGATGACATCATTGAGCGTTTAAACATCTCACTGGAACAAATCACCATTTTAATTCGTATTGAAGCGCTTCGATTTACAGGAAAAGACAAACGATCCCTGCTCTGGGATGCGCATTTCAAAATTAGTAAGTCCGTTGAAAAACCAGCTATAGCTGATTTATTTCGAGTAAAGCCAAAAACGTATGATGTTCCGCAACTCTCCAACACCTGGCAGGAAGATGCATTTGATCAAATGGAATTATTGGGGTTTCCACTTCACAGTGCATTCAAACTTTTAACCGATGATACGAAGCAATCTTTACTTGCAAGAGAACTTCCTCAATACGTGAATCAGAAAGTATGGATTCAAGGTTATCTCATTCATGCCAAACGAACCACAACTTCAGATGGGAAAAACATGTTTTTTGGAACATTCCTCGACAAAGAAGGAGCTTGGTTAGATTCGGTTCACTTTCCACAAATAGCACAACAATTTCCTTTTCGAGGAAGAGGTGTTTATCGGATTTACGGAAAAGTGACTCAGGAGTACGATTGCATTTTAGTGGAGGCAGAATACATGGAAAAGATGGGAGTGATTGAAGATCCTCGCTATGCCGAAGTCCGGAATGTTGCGAAAGAAAAAGAAGTCGTCACCTGGAACATGAGGCGAGATTACGGAAAACGAACCAACCGCGTTTCAGAATAGAAAAATTCAGTTAGAGAACATAAAAAAATTACGTAGTAAAAATTGAATATTACAGCATGAGTAGATCTATAATGCATATGGATTTAGACACTTTTTTTGTGTCTTGTGAACGCTTAATCGACAGTCGTTTGAACAATAAACCTGTGCTTATCGGCGGGACATCTGACCGTGGAGTAGTTGCCGCATGTAGTTATGAAGCCCGAAAATTTGGCGTCCATTCTGCTATGCCAATGAAGATGGCACGTCAATTATGTCCTGAAGCAATTGTACTTCGAGGAAACTCTGGAACGTACTCAAAATACTCCAAGATTGTCACCGATATCATCAAAGAAGAAGTTCCTGTTTATGAGAAAACGTCGATTGACGAATTCTATTTGGACCTCACTGGAATGGATCGTTTTTTTGGCTGTCAGAAGTTGGCAACGGAATTACGTGCAAAGATCATTCGAGAGAGTGGCTTACCGATTTCACTTGGTTTATCCCTCAATAAAACCGTTTCAAAAATAGCGACAGGAGAAGCAAAACCGAACAATGAAATCAGTGTCATTGAAGGAACAGAGAAATCATTTCTAGCTCCGTTATCTGTCAAGAAAATACCGATGGTGGGAGATAAAACCTACCGTGCATTATGCGATTTAGGTGTGAAACGCATATTGACGATTCAAGAAATGCCGATTGAATTGATGGAGAATGTGTTTGGTAAAAGCGGAATTACCATCTGGAAGAAGGCCAATGGAATTGACAACTCACCAGTTATCCCCTACCAAGAGCGTAAGTCTATTTCTACAGAACGTACCTTTGACAAAGACACGATTGATGTTCAAAAATTAGAAGGAATAATGACAGCCATGGCAGAGAACTTGGTATTTCAACTTCGCAGAGGAAATAAACTGACAGCATGCATCACAGTAAAGATTCGTTACTCAGATTTCCAGACGTACACATTACAGAAGAAAATTCCTTACAGCGCAGCAGATCATACTATAATTCCACTTGTGTTAGAGCTCTATCGTAAACTTTACAACAGACGTGTCTTGGTTCGATTAATTGGAGTTCGCTTCAGTCATTTAGTTGAAGGAGCCCATCAAATTAATCTCTTTGAAGATGTATCCACCTTAGACCTATACAAAGCGATGGATTTAATCCGAAATAAATATGGTGACCGAGCAATTATGCGTGCTTCCGGAATGGATGCAAAAAGTATTAGTCGTTGGAATCCGTTCAATGGAGAACCACCGCCGTTGTTAGCGAATCGACGTAGGTAATTATTCTTTATTATTTATCTTATAACCGAGGCGTATTCCGTAATTGAAATAACCGATACCGTGACCAGAATACTCACCACCAAAATCAGATGAAACTTCAGCACGTTTCATAAAATTGAGACCTACTCCAATAGGAAGATCAATAACTATCGATTCTAAATTAAGTCTAAACGTGAACGTAGGACCGAAAGCGACAAATACTTTTGCAGGAACAATCATCTCCGTCATATTTTCACCATATTCAAAAGGACCATAGACAACATCTTCATCAACCCCCACATAACTCGTGTAACTCGTTCTCGTTTGATTCTTTTTTGAAGTCAACACGTTAAAATCTACAGCTAAACGACTTCCAAGTAAATATTGAAATTTGCTATCCACATCATTCAATACACCCTCGACCCGCAAATCTAATCCAAGATATGCGTACTTCAAATCTAGGTTATAATCAGACCATTTGGTATAATATTTACCGTGCCCATCCTCATAATGCCGTGTAGAAATATGATACGAACTATACAAATATGTGAGAGAGGCAGCATACCAAATCTTACGATCTAAAAACCTAACCCCTGCTGAATAATGATCCGTCCAAAATTCTGACTTAAGTGTTGGGGTTAAGAAATTCTTTGCAGTAAACACCCCCTCTTCATTAGAGTAGTGATTCTCCCATTCCATTCCTTTCTGGGCGCCAACTGTAACTTGGAGTTGAGCAAATGAGAATAGCGGAAACAGAATGAAGAGTGAATAAAGGTATTTCATAGATTAAGCTTCGGATTTCTTATTAAAAACATAGCCTAGACGTAAACCAAAGTTAAAATATGGAAACAGGCTATTTTGGGCAGAGTGATATAAATAATCCTCACGAAGTTGAATTCGATTAAAAGGTTGCACACCAATATTAAAAGGAACTTCTATCAATAAATTTTTAACCTTATATCGAAGTGACAATGCAATACCCGTTGAAATAGTATAAGGGGCAACGATATACATGTCAAATTCATCATAATTAAATGACTCAGAAACATTACCACTATTAGACCAAGTAGTCTTAGTTCTTGTAACGTGATCACTTTCTCGAAAGCTCGTATTATAATCAAACTTAATTCCCCCACCTATCAGAAAACCGAAGTTCTTCAGTTCTATAACTCTCTGAGCAATTAACCCAACACCTGCATAAGCATAAGATATTTTTGCACTATAATAATCTGTAGTTGAGTAGTACTTACTAATATAACCACGTGGAACCGAAGCTTCCCTAGAAAAATCATTGTCTAAGTATGAAAATCGTACTGAAAATAATATCCGATCATACTCATAACCAACACTCAATGATGCGGCATTTTTCCATAATGAACTCTGAATAAGTTCATCGTGCTCACCATAGAATAAAAGTTCAAACTCTCGAGTAGCACCGGCAGAAACCTGCCATTGAGAAAATGACAGTAAGGGAAGAAATATGAATAGAATTAACAAGTGCTTCATTACAGCAAGGTAAATCAATTCGCACGAAAGAAAAAATTATTCCTCAGCAAAAACCCTCATGACATCCAATGAGCTTAACATCCCAACAACATCACCATCTTCCATCACAATTAAATGATGAACTCTGTGCTTCACCATAACTCCAGCAGCATCTTTAACGCGCGTATTTTTCAACGCAATATGCACATGCTCAGACATGATATCATTCACTGTTAAGTTCTCATCATGACATTTTGCAACGTCACTCGCAGAAACAATTCCAGCAATAGCACCACCTGTTTCCAATACCGGAATAGCATTCACTCCTTTACGGGAAAACAAATCTTTAAGGTGCGTTACTTTAACCGTTCGCTTCGTTACCGAAACAGGCTTACTCATGATTTCTTCTACTCTCATATTCTTTTGTTTATACCACTAAAGATACAACACAAAGGTTAAATAAAGATGAGTAAAATCAGGTTTTTAAAATTACTTTAAAACTTCGGGCATTTTTGCCTTGAATGCATTCAATCGGGGAATTGAAACTGCCTGTACATAACTGTTATTTGGATTGTTATGCTCATAATCTTGGTGATAATCTTCTGCATCATAAAAAACTTCAAATGGAATCACCTGAGTTGTTACACGTCCGTACTCTCCGCTTTCTAAAATGGCCGCAATTTTTGTTTCAATAATTGCCTTTTCTTCAGCTGTTTCATAAAAAGCAATTGAACGATATTGAGGACCAGCATCTGGACCTTGACGATTTAGCGTGGACGGATCATGTGAATTAAAAAACACATCCACCAAAGTTGCATAACTCACCACCTCAGGATCATAATACACTTTAACGGCTTCTGCATGTTTAATTCTTCCAGAACTCACTTGACGGTAAGTTGGATTTTCAATCTCTCCACCCGAATAGCCCGAAACTGCTTCTTCTACTCCACGCACAGACTCGAAGACAGCTTCAACACACCAAAAACAACCACTCGCAAAGTATGCTGTAGATAATTTTGATAAATCTTTGGCTTCTGCCTTTTCAATTTTAGATTCTACCGCATTAGTTTCATGCGCACATGAAAATAAAGCAAACGATGTTACAAAAATAAATAAGAGCTTTTTCATAAGAATGATTTTAAACTTAGTCGTGCAGCACACTCCAGACTTACACTGATAATCAAAACAAATGTTAACGACTAATTGATTTCTTTAGGCAGTATTTTTTCTACTGATCGGATTTCTTGAAATCGCTTTCGTGCTTCAGTGGTGTATAAACTTCCTTTGTATTCAAATAATATTTTTCGGTAATACTCGGCCGCCTTTTCATTATTCAACAAATGATTTTGATAAATATCCCCCAACTGATACAGTGCATCATCAGCAAGAATGTCATCTGGATAATACTTCATCAACTCCTCCAAGCTCGAAATTGCTTTATTCCATTGGCCACGTAATTGATAAGAATACGCTTTCTTCAAAAGGATTTCATCTCCTAAACTATGCGCAGGATACTCTTCAACAATACTGTCAAATAATATAAACGCTTCATCATAGCGGTGTTGTTCTATCAATAGGTCTGCATTTGCAAAAAGCGACATGGCAATGTAATTGCTATCCAATCCGTAATTATCCAAAATTAATAGCGATAATTTAAGTGCATCATTTGCAATCAATTTCGAGGTCGATTGTTTCAGGACGTCCAACTGTGCTTGAGCAAACTCAAACTCTCCATCGTAATAGAAAATACGTGCATTTTTGAATTTCGCTTCGTGACCAATAGATTCAAATTTAAATTCTGTATCCACCTGCATATACAATAAGGAAGCCTCCCAAACATCACCATGGAGCACATGCACATCAGCAAGTTCCATTTTTACTTCAGCCAATTGCATTGTTGTTAAGCCACGAATCAATAAAGCCTCATTCAATAAACTTAAAGCTTCTTGACCCTGATTTGCATAAAAGGCTTGAATATGGGCCAACTCTAATATTACCGGTAACGTATTTTTCTGTTTTCCATATAAATCAAGGACACTCTTATACTCACCAATAATCTCGTTTAATTCTGTATGATTAAAATTTCGATTTGAGGTAACCTCCAGAAAATTCACATTCAACAAGGCATTCTGAGCACGTAAAAAATAGAGAGATTCCTCACCCAATTCCACTACATACTTATAAGCCCTGCGACCAGTTCCATAATCTTTATTTTCCACGCAAATGGCACCAAAATCATAAACATAACGTCCATTTACCTTACTGCGTTTATCCAATGCTTTAATGTGAACCAAGGCAGCTGAAAAGTTCTTTCGTTGAATAAACAACCAGGTCAACATTTCTGAATAATTCAAATCATTTGGATTCTTTTGAGTTCGTTCAATCAATGCTTCTCGCAACAAGTCATATTCTTCCGATTCCTCTTTAGTAAAATCAATTTGAGCACCAAGAACACGCTTGACAGTCTCTTTATACGTTGAATGATAATCAATCATGCCCAAATACTCATCAATCATTTTTTTTGTCTCGCCTATAGATCCATAATACTCTGCATATTGAAAATTGAGTGGATAACTTCCTTTAAGAATTTTTCGACCATGCTCCAATGTTTCAAAACTCAAATCGCTTTTCCCTTTCGCTTTGAATGCATTATACAAATCGATGATACTTCGAGAGCTCGGCTGCAATTCATCAATGAGGCGATCATAAATTTTATTCGCCTTTTCCAGTTCATTACGCTCTTCGTAAAAAGAACCCAAGGCAATTGAATACTCTTTATTTGCACGATTTGTACCGATTGCTTTCTTGAGCATTTTTTCTGCCGCCTTATCGTCTCCAGTTTGAATTAAACAATCCAAATAACGGTCAAAATTGAATTTTGAGGCATCTTGATCATAGAGTTTTTCATAATAGCCCAATGCTTTATCATACTCTTCCGAAGAATAATAATGTTGGGCCAATTGCTGATCCGTTGTTTGCGAGAAACTACAAACGGGCAATAAAACAACTAAGAAAAAAAGTAAAATTTTCATTATTGATGCAGTATACAAATTTTATTCCTCAATGTGTAAGGAAACAAGATAGTCATTGACTTTCGGATAAAGCGCATTAAATGTGTTAATTGATTCAACTAAACGCGAATGACTTTCTTCTAACCGTGTTCTAATCATAGAAACCTCCTCTTCTTCAAACGAGATAAACTCGGGGTATCTAGCGCGATCTCCGGTACTATTCTCGATGTCTTTCCTTAAAAGTATGATTGCATGTGATTTTTGGACTAATGCAGAATCGACATGGACCAAAGCTGAATGTAATTCTGGGAACACCGTTCTTAAAGCTATGAAAGAATCAATATTCTGTGCATCACTATATTCCAAGGTATCATTACGATAAGAGCGCTTCAGTATACTATCTAATCGATTCACCTTTTCAACATAGACTTGAATTGTATCTAAAGAAGTCATTTTCAACTCCATTAATTCAGAGACTTCGAAAGCAAGTGCATCCATCGATTCTAATTGTTCAGATTTTTTCAAATCCACGCAAGAAGCCAACAACACCAGAAGGACAATAAAAACGCCTAATTTCATATTTATAAAAATACGAAGTTAGTTCTGAATCATTGCCTTTTTCTGAAGATAACATCCACACGACGATTCATTTGTGTGTCTTCGGGAGTTAATTCTGGCCAAACATGAGGCTTAGAATTACTATACCCTTTCAAAGACAATCGATTTCGATCAATATAGTTACGCGTTAAAAACTTGTAAACCTTCATTGCTCTCGCCGTAGATAATGCACGATTATCCACACAACAAACATGTCCACGAATATGCGCCGTGATTGTAGGGTTCGCCTTCATAAAGTGATACAAAGTTGCTAGCTCTTTCTCATAACCTGGCATGAAGACATCTTCATTGGCATAAAATTGTAACTTCAACTGAATCGTGATATCCTCTCTTGTCGAATCCTCAGCAAACAATCCTAAAGCCTCTTCAATTTGCAATCCTTCATAATTAGAAAAAAGACCTTTGAAAGGACGTTTATAAATAATATCTACTCGGCGATACTGTTTAGCAGAATAATTCATTCGATTGAAATCAAACTCTTCGCCCAAAACACTTTGTTTCAGATTCAATTTTTGAAAATCGCCCTTTATACGAACCTCATCTAAACGTCGTTGTGCGAGCTGTTTATTATAAGAAACAGTTGCTGTGGTATCACAAAAGGCTTTCAATTCGATAATGGATGAATCGCCCACACGATTTTTCAGCGCATTAATTTCAGTAACAGCCGAATCACTTAATACCGAAGAATTCAACTCGAAATAAACACTAAGAGTATCCCGTCGAAAATTGTTTTGATTTTGAGTGAAACCATATTGAACAAAAAATAAAAGGAGAAAAAGAACAGTTTTCATGCTTGAATAACGCTAAACAAAAAAGTCGTTACTTTCGCAACGACTTTTCTTTGTTATATCTTTTCAAATCCCGTGAACTTATGGAGGACTTCAGGAATATTGACTCCGTTTTCTGTTTGATGATTCTCCAATAATGCTGCAACGATTCTAGGCAATGCCAACGCAGAACCATTTAAGGTATGACATAATTGAGACTTCTTATCCGCATTTTTAAACCTTAACTTCAATCTCGTAGATTGAAAAGTATCAAATCTTGAAACTGAACTAACCTCCAACCATTTTTCTTGAGCTGCAGAATACACTTCAAAGTCGTACGTCATTGCCGCAGCAAAGCCTGTGTCTCCTCCACATAATCTTAATACACGGTATTGAAGCCCTAATTTTTCGAGCAATCCTTTTACGTGATCAATCATTTCGTTCAGTGCTTTATCGGAATTAGAAGGATGCTCAATACGAACAATCTCAACTTTATCAAATTGGTGCAAACGATTTAAACCACGAACATCTTTACCGTATGAACCTGCCTCTCTTCTGAAGCAAGGAGTAAATCCTGTAATTTTAATTGAGAAATCTTCGTCTGGCAACATCACATTTCTGTATATGTTCGTCAACGGAACCTCAGCTGTAGGAATCAAATATAAATCATCCTCTTGGATGTAATACATTTGCCCCTCTTTATCGGGAAGCTGTCCTGTACCATAACCCGAAGCTTCATTCACAACCAATGGAGGAATATGCTCTTCGTAACCTGCTTTATCAGCTTCTTCTAAAAAGAAACTAATCAATGCACGTTGAAGTTTTGCACCCTTCCCTTTATAAACTGGAAAACCTGCTCCAGTGATCTTAACCCCCAATTCAAAATCAATTAAATTGAATTTATCTGTAATCTCCCAATGTGGAAGTGGTTTGAAATCAAAAGTAGGCGTTTCACCAAACTCTTCTACCGTTTCATTATCTAATTCACTTTTACCAGCCTTCACCAATGCATTTGGAACGTTTGGCAATTGATACATAAGATTTGTAATCTTCTGATCTAACTCATCCACTTCAGATTTCAAAGCTGATTCTTGTGCTTTTAAGTCTGCGGTTTGCGCTTTTGCCTGATTCGCTTCTTCTTGCTTACCTTGTCCAAAGAGAATACCGATTTGTTTAGAAATCTGATTCATTTGCGAAGCAACGGACTCTAGTTCACCTTTCTTAGCTCTCCATTGTTCGTCAGTAGCTAAAACTTCTTCTACGATTGGAGCTGCGTCAAAATGACGTTTTTTCAATCCTTCAATGATTTCTTCTTTCTCGTTTCTAATGCGTTGTATCTCTAGCATCTCTTCAATATTTTAAGTTGCAAATTTAGTCATTTGGTCTTAATTTTTCGATAATGACTAGACCAAAAAAAAGGCGAACATTACTGCTCGCCTTTCAAAAATGTTTTTGACATTCAATTAAGCTTCAGCAGTCTCAAAAGGAACTACTGATACAAATGAACGGTTGTTTTTCTTTTTACGGAATTCTACTACACCGTCAGTTAAAGCAAACAAAGTATGATCTTTCCCCATACCTACGTTTGTTCCTGGGTGATGTTGAGTACCTCTTTGACGGATAATAATGTTACCAGCGATTGCTGCTTGTCCACCAAAAATTTTAACTCCTAATCGTTTACTTTCTGATTCACGACCATTTTTCGAACTACCGACTCCTTTCTTATGTGCCATTGTGTTTAATTTTAATCTCCAATGTTAAATTGGAAGAAGTTCTTAACCTTTAATATCTGTAATCGTAATTGCTGTAAAGCTCTGACGATGTCCGTTCTTTTTCTTGTAACCTTTTCTTCTTTTCTTTCTGAAAACGATTACTTTATCTCCTTTAACGTGCTCTTCAACTTTTGCTGAAACTTTAGCACCTTTTATAGCCGGGGCGCCTAAGGATACTTTACCATCGTTTTCTACTAGAAGCACTTTATCGAAACTAATTTTCTTTCCTGCTTCAGCATCTAAACGGTGTACAAAGATCTTTTGGTCTTTTTGCACTTTAAATTGCTGCCCTGCTATCTCTACTATTGCGTACATAGCTATTTTATTAATTTGTTAAAAAATTGGATGACAAAGATACTCCTTTTTCTTAACAAACAAGTGTTAATTGCATTTTTTTCAAAACTTCATACTATATATAGTATTAAATCAATGTTTAAATGTGTTTAATATGCGTCTTATATCTACGCTTATCCCAATAAATAATAACGCTTGTCGTCTCCGATTTCACAATTTCTATCCCAGGATGATTTATTATAAATTTCTTCTTTTTATCATCGAAATTATAGATGAATTTATCTCTATAAACGAACCATTGTTCGCACCATTGAATATCAGAGCCCATTCCAATTTCCTTCCCAGCACCAAAAATAAAAGGAACATTCTTTCCACCATTCACGATTACCACCCCTTCCTTACCATTCTGTTTATGCTTTACAAATAATGCAATATCTAAAAAACCATCCGCATTAAAATCATCCTCAAAATAAAATGGATTCATGCGATCTAAAACCTCATAGCTTTTCATTAATTCTGAATTCTTTAAGACAGGAAGAACCCAGGAAGGAGTTTTATACACTATAGACTCAGGCACTTGTGAAAAAGTAACAACTGACGTAAAGAACAAAACGAATAAAATACAAAGTGACCTCATAACGATGTTTTTTTCTTAAACCTACGTCGTTTTGAGAAAAAGATGAATCAAAATTAGACCTATTGAAGAGAAAAATACACAAGTCTATTCACCAAACCTTGATTTATAGAATTTCGATTTAGGAAGGTAATTTGCAACAAATACACCAACGAGTATCAACACCATAGACAAGACTTGATAAAAACTGATGCGCTCACCTAAAGAAACCCCGATAACCACAGCAACAATCGGAATTAAATACGTCACACTACTAGCAAACAAGACAGATGAAATGGAAATCAACTGATTAAATAAAACCACCGCTAATGCAGTTCCGACAACGCTCAAAATCAAAATAAACATTAACCCAGAATACGCAAAATCATTGGTCTGAATCGTCTCCAATGTTCCTGATGCTAACATCACAATTACACTAGGTAATAACACGGTAAAAAAAGCGATTGATGTTATGTCTGTACTTTTATACTGCTGTAAAGTATGCTTGATTGTATTCAAACTAATCCCATAACACATTGTTGCAATTACGATTGCCAAAACATGCCTCCAATCACCATCAATTTCCAAATCTTGTCCCGCGATTGAAAGCGAAACAATTCCCACCGTTCCCAACAGAACGCCAATTAACTGGATTTTTGTCAAGCGATCTTTAAAAATCAAGAAACCTATCAACAAGGCAAAAATTGGCGTGCAACTATTCAGCATCCCTGCATAGCCAGATGACAGGCCAGTTTCGGCATATGTAAATAAATAGGCCGGAAAATAATTGCCAAAAAAACCGACAATCATAAATAGAAAAATATGCTTCAGAGATTTTATTCGCCTAAAACCACGAACAGCCAATGGCACAAGCACAAGCGAAGCAAACAACATCCTTAACGAAGCGACTTGAACATCAGAAAAAATGGGTTCTCCGGAAGCAGTAAACATTCCTTTTTTCATTAAAATGAAAGAACTCCCCCAAATACAAGCAAGTACTATCAACAATACCCAGCCCTTTGTTTCACTTTTCATCTTGCGAAATTACGTGAAAAATCACAATGCAAACCATTTCTCTGAATTGTTGATAACCTCAATAGTTTTCAACATAGATAAAAACACTACCACTTTCTACCACTTTTAAAAAATGACCTCTAAAGCCCCGTAATAACGGATATTTTGAAATATTCTTTGTAACCTTTTTCATTAACTAACGTTCATAATTATTAACAATGTGAAAACAGGTGGTAAAAAGTGGTAGAAATCAAGTATTTTTACCTCATTAATTAATCGTCATGGCAGGCTTAGTAGGAGAATTCGAGGTAAAAATGGACGCTAAAGGGCGTTTCATGCTTCCTTCCGGTTTACGGAAGCAGCTTCCTCCTGCAGCTCAGCGAGATTTCATGTTGAACAAAGGATTTGAAGATTGCTTAACACTTTTCCCACTACACGAATGGGAAAAAGTCAGTGAGAAGCTTTCTAAAATGAATCTATTCAAGCCAAAAAACAGAATGTTTTACCGTTTATTCCATCAAGGAGCAAAATTGATCAGCCTAGATAAGGCCGGTCGTGTTTTAGTTCCCACTGCACATATGGAACGCGTTGGTTTAAGTCAAGAAGCGATGCTAATCGCATACAACGACAGAATAGAGATTTGGGACAAGTCGAAATACTTCGAAATGATCGAAGGCTCCATGGCGGATTTTGCTGATTTAGCAGATGAAGTAATGGGAGACTTGGACAATGAAGAATAACGAATCGTATCACATACCGGTCATGCTCCCTGAATGTATTGATGCCCTAAACATCAATCCATCCGGAGTTTATGTCGACGTAACTTTTGGCGGCGGCAGTCACTCCCGTGCTATCTTTGAAAAACTAGGTCCTGAAGGAAAACTAATTTCTTTCGACCAAGATCATGACGCTAAGGAAAACGCATGGGACGCACCAAACTTCGAGTTCGTTGCAGCCAACTTCGCATACATCACAAACCATTTAAGATTACTTGGGATAAAAAAAGTGGACGGCATCTTGGCAGATTTAGGCGTTTCCTCACACCAATTTGACGAGGAAGAACGCGGGTTCTCCATTCGAGGAGAAGCAGCTTTAGATATGCGAATGAATCAAAGTGGTGACCTCTCTGCTGAAGATATTGTTAACGATTATACTGAATCTGAATTACTACGAATATTCAGAAGCTACGGAGAAATATCAAACGCAAGAAAACTGGTTAATACAATTGACGCAGCGCGTAGCTCAAAAAGAATCAAAACAACTGGAGAACTACTTCAAATTATTGAAAAATGTGCTCCAAGACATAAAGAACATAAGTATTTCGCTCAAGTATTTCAAGCTATTCGCATTGAAGCTAACGACGAAATGAAAGTACTAGAAGATTTCCTTCTGCAATGTGAAGACATTATAAAACCAGGAGGACGACTTGTTGTGATGTCATACCATTCACTTGAAGATCGTTTGGTAAAAAACTACATGAAACGCGGTTCACTTTCAGGAAAAATTGAAAAGGACTTTTTCGGAAATGTACTTAAACCATTCACAGAAATAGTGAGACATCCAATTACGGCAAACGAAGAAGAATTAGAAAAAAATAATAGAGCACGTAGTGCAAAACTCAGAATAGCTGAACGAGATGGAGAATGACTTTTTAGACAAAGCTCAGCTCGAAAAAAAGGAAGCAGCTGAGAAGGCAAAAAACACGAAGAAGAAGGCAAAAATAACTGCAGCGAAAAACAAAAAGCCCAGTTCTTTTGTTCAAATCTTGAATGGAGATTTTCTAACCAAAGAATTCATGGTTAAGAACTTAAACTTCATCTTCTTCATAATACTGCTATTACTTCTCATAGTTGGAAAAGGATATTATGGAAAGCGATTATCAAGCGATGTTCTAAGAACACAGAAAGAAGTTGATGAACTAACATCTGATTACTTCGAAGCAAAAGCAACGCTGGAAGAAAAAACAAGAAGATCTGAATTAGTTGAAAAACTCGAACAAACAGGATTAAAAGAAACAGTTAACCCTACTAAGGTTATCAAGATAAAAAAGGAAGAAACAAACATTGAGCACTAAAAAAGACATATTCTGGAGAGCCTACCTGATTTACTTCGGGTTTGTTGTGTTGATGTTGATCGTTTTAATCAAAACGATTAGTATTCAATTCGAGGGTGGACAACCTATCTTTATGTCTTCCACAGATGGCAACGAAAAAATGCCTACGCGAACTGTTAAAAGAACTCCTCGAAGAGGTCAAATTCTTGATGCTAACTATACTCCGTTAGTTACTTCTGTCTCTTTCTTTGATATCCACATGGACCCAACAGTAATTGACGAGCAAATATTTGATGAGCAAATCGGTGAACTATGTGTCGAACTCTCTCATTTATACCCGGAGAAAAGCGCAAAAGAATACGAACTTATGATTCGTAGAGGTAAAAAACGCGGGTCAAGATACCTTCTCATTCGTAAAAAAGCTACAAATGAAGAGCGTAAAAAATTGAATGAAATGCCAATATTCAAACTTGGCCAATTGAAAGGAGGATTGATCGACAATCAAGAAACAATCATTCGGAAACGCCCACATGGAGAATTAATGAAACGTACCCTTGGGTATGTACGTGAAGGAGAAAAAGACACTCTACTTGTAGGTATTGAAGGTGCTTATGATGAATACTTAAAAGGTGTTGAAGGCGAACAAATTGAACAAAAAATTTCCACTGGCTGGAAAAAAATCGGCCCAATTACGCGCGAAGCTGTTGAAGGTGCAAACGTTGTCACTACCATAGACAAAGAAATTCAAGAAGTAGCTCACACGGAACTTTTGCGTCAATTGAAAAATCAAGATGCAAAAAATGGTTGTGTGATCGTAATGGACGTGAAAACAGGTTATATCAAAGCCATTGTAAATCTACGTCGCGATAAAAACGGCAACTACAACGAAGCATACAATCAAGCTATTGGTACAAAAGAAGTTCCGGGATCTACATTCAAGTTAGCATCATTAATGGCCCTTTTGGAAGATGGCAAGCTCAACCTTTCAGATAAAGTAAATGCAGCTGGAGTCTATAAATTCTACGATCTAGAACTAAAAGACTCTAATCACGGTAGAGGGTATGGCACAATTACAGTTCAAGAAGCATTCGAAAAATCGTCGAATGTATTCTCAAAAATGGTGAATGACGCATACAAAAATGAGCCACATGCATTTATCGATCGACTAAAAAGCTTTGGACTTGCGGACTCACTGGGAATTGATTTAGCAGGAGAACCATCTCCTACTATGTATGAACCAGGGTCAAAAAACTGGTATGGAACATCACTACCATGGATGGCTATTGGGTACGAATATCTTCAAACACCACTTCAAACCCTTACATTATATAATGCCGTAGCAAATAATGGAACTTTGGTTAAACCACAATTCGTTAAAGAAATCAGAAGGGGAAATGAAGTCATTAAAACTTACCCACCTTTCGTTATCAAAGATAAAATTTGCTCGGAAAAAACGTTAAGCGCAGTACAAACCTGCTTAGATGGCGTTGTAAAAAGAGGTACTGGCTCTGCATTAAAATCAGCATTCTTTGATATAGCAGGTAAAACAGGAACGGCAGTAGTTTTAAATGATGATTTAAGATACGGTACAAAAGGAGAAAAGAAATATCAAGCATCTTTTGCTGGTTACTTCCCCGCACAAGACCCTATCTATTCTTGTATTGTTGTTGTTTCGGCACCATCACGCGACATTTATGGAGCGACAGTATCTGGTACAGTTTTTACAGCAATAGCAAATAAAGTATACGCTTCAAGCTTAAAATACCACAAACCAATCAATTCTGAAGCGACGAAAGTTGCAGCGCTTCCTATTTCAAAAGATGGAAATCGTTATGATATCCTTTCTACATATCGTGCGCTAAACATTCCATTCACATCAAACGTAAACAGCCCCTGGATCAACACACATAGTGGTGGACAACGCGTAACAGTTTCTACTCGAAAAGTTAAAAAAGGAACTGTTCCTGACGTAAAAGGAATGACAGCCAAAGACGCTGTGTACCTTCTAGAAAACGAAGGTTTGACTGTGAAAATTAATGGATACGGAATCGTTACAAAGCAATCATTAACCCCAGGAACATCAGCTCAACGTGGTGTTCAAATAGAAATTTTTCTTAAATAATATGCAAGCACTAAAGGACATATTATACGGTATTAACATTAAGAGTGTTGTTGGAGACATGAGCACAACCGTGAATCATCTAACATTTGATTCAAGAACGGTTACTCCAGACTCTATCTTTTTTGCTATAGTTGGTGTTGCCAGCAATGGCCATGATTTCATCGACCATGTGATTAAGGCAGGTTGCAAATCAATTATTGTTAGTCAAGATACAAAAGCCATTGAGGGAGTAAACATCATTCAAGTTGAAAATACTAAAAAAGCACTCGCTTTAGCCGCAAGCAACTTTTATGGCGAGCCATCAAAAGAACTCAAACTAATAGGAATTACGGGGACAAATGGCAAAACAACCATTGCTACCTTGCTTTACAACTTATACATCGAGATGGGATTCCAAACGGGATTAATTTCAACTGTTGTAAATAAGATTTGTGAACATGAGATTCCATCCACACACACAACGCCAGATCCAATTTCCCTAAACGCTTTACTGCGTAAAATGGTAGAAGAGGGTTGTTCTCACTGCTTCATGGAGGTTAGCTCTCATGCTATTCATCAAGATAGAATTGGCGGACTTCATTTTTCTGGTGGAGCATTTACTAACATTACACATGATCATTTAGATTACCACAAAACTTTCAAAGAATATATCAATGTTAAGAAAGCATTCTTCGATCACTTGCCAAAGACGGCGTTTGCCTTAACAAACATAGATGATAAGAATGGCGAAGTGATGCTTCAAAACACTGCAGCAAAAAAACGCAGCTACTCTTTGAAATCGATGTCAGATTATCACGCGAAAGTTTTAGAGAATCAATTTTCTGGCCTTGTTCTAAACATCAACAACAAGGAATTGTGGACAAAATTAATTGGTGACTTTAACGCATACAATCTGCTAGCAGTGTTCGGAATTAGTCAAGAGTTAGGTGAGGACGAAACCGAAGTACTAACTGTACTAAGCCAATTAGAATCCGTTGCAGGAAGATTTCAATACATCAGAAGCAATTCAGGCATCACAGCGATTGTTGATTATGCTCACACACCAGACGCCTTGGAAAATGTACTTAAAACCATAGAGAACATTCGCACAAAAAACGAAACTGTTTTCACCATCGTTGGATGTGGCGGTGATAGAGACAAAACAAAGCGTCCAGAAATGGCGAAAATTGCATGTGACTTATCAGACAAAGTGATTCTAACCTCAGACAACCCAAGATCTGAAGAACCTGAAGCAATCATTGAAGATATGATGACCGGAGTTGACGCTGTCAACTTTAAAAAAACCCTTTCTATTGTAGATAGAGCTCAAGCAATAAAGACAGCCATATCTATGGCAGAAAAAGATGACATCATTTTAGTGGCCGGAAAAGGTCATGAAACATATCAAGAAATTAAAGGTATTAAACACGATTTTGATGATATGAAAACACTACTAGAACTATTTAACAAATTCAATAAATAATGCTGACTTACTTATTCAATTACTTAGATACGATGAACTTTCCTGGAGCGGGATTGTTCGATTACATTTCTTTCAGAGCTGGAATGGCTTTGATCACCTCTTTAATCGTTTCCATCGTATTCGGAAAGCGACTTATAGGACTTCTTCAAAAACAACAAATTGGAGAATCCATTCGCGACCTGGGACTAGAAGGACAGTTATCAAAAGCTGGTACACCAACTATGGGTGGTTTAATCATCTTAGCTGCAATTTTAATTCCAACACTACTATTTGCCAAACTAGACAACATCTATATTATTACCATGTTGCTTTCTACAGTTTGGTTGGGAACAATTGGATTCATCGATGACTACATTAAAGTATTCAAGAAAAACAAAGCCGGATTGGCCGGAAAATTTAAAGTAATTGGGCAAGTTGGAGTAGGAATTATCGTTGGATCAATGCTATACTTCAGCGACGATGTTCAGGTTCACAAAAAAGTATCCGCTGATTACATTTTAAGTGCCGATGAAGAACTTGTAACAGACAAACACGCAGCTCTTGAGGAAGGTGACAATTCAATCTGGATTAAAACAGATGACATGACCACCACAATTCCATTCATGAAAAGTAATGAATTCAATTACAATTGGTTACTAGGAGACAACGGAAAAGCATGGGGATGGTTAATCTTCATTCCAATTGTCATTTTTATTGTCGTTTTCATTTCAAATGGCGCAAATCTAACCGATGGACTCGATGGACTTGCCACTGGAAGTTCTGCTATAATCGGTATCGCATTAGCTGTACTCGCCTATGTAAGCTCAAATGTTAAGTTCGCTGACTACCTAGATGTTATGTACATTCC